>R23__coassemble_221_pt1 | contig 41567 bp, 29 predicted proteins | sample R23__metabat2_high_PE_022 | metagenome-assembled genome bin R23
AGGGCAGCCTGCCCTTCAACTGGCACGGCAAGACCTTCAACGCCAGCACCACCGCTTACGATTCGCTGACCACCACGGCGGGTTGCGACAGCGTCTTTTTCCTGACACTCACTGTGACGGCATTCAACATTGTCCAGGACGGACCGATTGCACTCTGCCAAGGCGAAACGGCCAACTGGCGCGGGCATCTGCTCGCGGAGCAAGGAACCTACCGCGACACTGTACTGGCAGAGAACAACATCTATACTGTGGACGTGACCGTCAACCCGACCTACTTCTTCCCTGAGAATGTCACAGTCACCCAGGGCAGCCTGCCCTTCAACTGGCACGGCAAGACCTTCAACGCCAGCACCACCGCCTACGACTCGCTAACCACCACGGCCGGTTGCGACAGCGTCTTTTTCCTGACCCTCACCGTGACGCCATTCAGCATCGTGCAGGACGACCCGATAGCACTGTGCCAAGGCGAAACCGCCAACTGGCGCGGAAAGGTGCTCACGGAGCAAGGGACCTACAGCGACACTGCACTGGCGGAGAATAACATCTACACTGTTGTTGTGACCGTCAACCCGACCTACGCTGTAGATACGGCCGTCACAATCACCTCCAACGACCTGCCTTATCATTTTGTAAGTGGACAAATTGACACCACTTTTGAAATAGGCACAGCCCAACTTTCAACTTTCAATTTTCAACTTTCAACCCAATATGGTTGTGACAGCACCGTAACGTTAACCCTCACTATCAATGTGGGTATAGAGGATTATGAAAAAGAGGGCGGACTAACAGTACATCCTAATCCGACAACTGGCGTACTGAACATTAATGGACATGACCCGTTCACTCAGATACAGGTATTGGACGCTTTCGGACGAATCATACGCAATTATCCAGCCGAAGGAACGCAAACAATCATAGACCTTAACGGCCTGGCACCGGGAGTCTATATTATCCGTGCAACCAATTCCAACCGAGTTGTAGGTCTGAAAAAGATAGTCAAGGTGAACCTATAAAAAAAGGAGGTTTGCGAACCTCCTTTTTTGATTAAAGTCCATCAAGTATAAAAATTCTTGTAATTACTGTGCGGGAACGTAAGTAATCGTGAATACGTAAACTGCTTTACCGTGCTTGAAATCATCCTCACTAATCGCGAATTGGATCACCAGTTTTTCACTCGACAATTCCAACAGTGAGCAACACTCCATTGCAGAATCATAGGAACTCCAATCATAATTGTAGAAAAACGGAAGTTGCATATACAATAGGGTTGGATTGCCGTAATCGTCAAAATGCCATTGTCCCAGATCGGTTTCAACTTGATACGCATCTGCTACTTCAGGTTTTAAATCACCTGGAAGAACTCTATGTGTACCATCTGTGGAAAACACGATTATATCATCCATTTCGAAATCATAAAAATACCCGTCAAGCAAATTAGAAACATATTCTCCTGACGCCAACGGATATGCAGGTGAGGATTGGGCGGCAATCATACGCCAACCTTGAGGAATGGTCAGCAGTTCAATAGGCGTACTGGGCTGATCTTCGCCATCATCCGTGGTAACAAAAGAGACTTCTTCACCGTAATAGACGCCCTTGGCGTTTCCTGCGTATGCCCTGACATAGTAGGTCGTATTAGGTTGCAACCCTGCCAAGTGACTTACGAAGCCACCGTATCCGCTTCCATCGTCAGTGTGTGGGTCGTCCATTGTCGGATAACCTGATGTATTATAGCAAACGCCACGAAAGAAGACTTCCGCTCCGTTATCAACCACCATTCCGCTACAAGTTGCGGTGGTACTTGTGATGTCTGATACGACTCCTGTACTCACCTCCGGTGTTTTATCTTGACAACCCACCAACAGAGACGAGCACAATGCTGTAACAAAAACGCATACTAATACGGGAAAAGCTTTAACTACGGCTTTTCGGACTGATATCTGCACCATAAAAGCAATAAACAACAGTTAACAAACGACTCCATGCGGAGCCTCTGCACCTGCAAATCGACAACAATGCCGGTTACAGGCTATTTCACAATATAATCAACATATGCACCGGGGGTATGTACACTCTCCATAGAGATAGAGCCCGTAGGTACCAGTTCTTTGGTTTCCACAATCACGAGATCAGCGGCAGTAGCCATCATAGGATTGAAGTTCTGGGTAGTACCTTTGTAGATGCAGTTACCCATCTCGTCGCAAATGCTAGCGCCAATCAGAGCCACATCGGCGTGCAAGGGCAGTTCCAAAAGGTATTCTTCGCCGTTGACTTCAATTTTGCGTTTGCCTTCCTCCACTACGGTGCCGAGACCGGTTTTGGTGAGGACGCCGCCAAGACCTGCGCCGCCGCAACGGATGCGCTCTGCCAGCGTGCCTTGGGGAACGAATTCGATTTCAAGCTCCTTGTCGTTGAATTGTTGCACGGTGTCGGCATTCGTGCCGATATGGGAAGCGATAAGTTTCTTAACCTGATGGTTGGAAATCAACATGCCGATGGCCTTGTTGGGATAAGCGGTGTCGTTGCCGATCAGCGTAAGGTCTTTCACACCTTTCTTGGCAATCGCTTCTACAACTTTCACGGCGGTGCCGCATCCGAGAAATCCGCCAAACATAATCGTCATCCCGTCATGGATATGGGAGACAGCTTCTTCTACAGTTATTACTTTATTCATATTGAGAAATTTTATGATTGTTTTTAATCGTTTAAAATAGTTCGCAAAAATAAAAAAAAATTCGTTGCTTTTTGTTATCTTTGCAGCCTAAAAAAACAACCCCTTATATGATTGCTGATTACATCTTTGAAACTGCCTGGGAGATTTGTAACAAAGTGGGCGGTATCCACACTGTTTTGTCCACCAAGGCCGCCACTGTTGTGGAACAACTTCATGATAATTATATATGTATAGGACCTGACTTGTCAAAAGAGCACAGCGATGACTTCATAGAAGACACCTCACTTTATAAAAATTGGCGAGATGTTGTGCAACAGGAAGGCCTCAAAGTTCGCATTGGCCGCTGGCGCATCTGCGGTTCCCCGGTGGTCTTTTTAGTTGATTTCACGCCTTTCTTTGAGAAGAAGAATGAGATACTGACCAAGTTTTGGCTTAACTACAAGCTGGATTCCATTTCCGGACAGTGGGATTATATCGAGCCTACCCTGTTCGGCTATGCAGCCGGACGGGTGATCGAGAGTTTCTACAACTTCCATTGTAACTCCATGGACCAGATCATCGCCCATTTCCATGAATGGATGACAGGGTCGGGCATCTTGTATCTGAAGAATGTCGCACCTCAGATTGCCACGGTATTCACCACGCACGCCACCGTGCTGGGGCGCTGTATTGCAGGAAACGGTCTTCCGCTATACGGCAACATCCACCAGTATAATCCTTTGGAAACCGCCGGACGTTTTGGTGTGCAGTCCAAATACTCGCTCGAATCCTTGTCCGCGCAGCATGCTGATGCCTACACTACTGTCAGCGACATCACCGACAAAGAGTGCGAAGCATTCTTCTGCAAGCCTGCCGATGTAATCACCATCAATGGTTTTGAAGATGATTTCGTACCCAAGGGGGAGGTGTACACCACCAAAAGGGCGGCAGCCCGCGAGAAACTGCTGCACGTGGCCTCTTCCCTGATGCAGCAAGAACTCCCCGAAGACGCCATGCTGGTCATCAACAGCGGACGCTTCGAGTTCAAGAACAAGGGCATTGACGTGTTCATCAAGAGTTTGGCGAAGCTTTCGCAGCAACATCCCGACCGCACCATAGTCGCGTTCCTCACCGTGCCGGCCGGCAACAGCGGCAAGCGCGTGGAACTGCTTCAGCGGATGGAGAATCCCGTGGGTGAGACTCCCATCACGAGCGACTACGCCACGCACGTGCTCCACGATCCCTACAACGATCCCATCATGAAAGCCCTCGTTGAGAACAGACTTACCAATCACCCTGAAAGCAATGTGAAAGTGGTCTATGTACCCGTATATCTGGACGGCAACGACGGCATTTTCAACCTCAGTTATTACGACCTGCTCATCGGCTTTGACTTAAGCGTCTTCCCCTCCTACTACGAGCCCTGGGGCTACACACCGCTGGAGAGCATCGCCTTTGGCGTGCCCACCGTCACCACCACATTGGCCGGCTTTGGCCTCTGGGTGCGCGAACAGTTCGACAAGCAACAGAGCGTCACCGTTATCGACCGCACCGACGACAACGACGCGGAAGTGGTCGATAACATCGCCAAGGCCATTACATTCTACAGCCAGTGTGACCCGAAAGTCAAAGAGGAGCTCAACAAAGCCGCCATGGGCATGGCCCAGAAGGCCCTGTGGACCAATCTTTATGACAACTACAAGAAAGCATACGCCATCGCTTTGAGCAAGAGCGAACAGCGTTTTGAACAATACCAGACCAAAACCGCCAACATCGGCCAGATTGTGGAGCACATTCACACGGAAGGCCCCGAATGGCACCGGATCACCATCAAATCACACCTTCCAAAGTCTCTTGAAAAGCTTGAAAAACTATCAGAGAACCTGTGGTGGAGTTGGAATTACGAGGCTCGCGAGCTTTTTGAGGAGATTGCCGGTCCCTCTTTATGGCAGGAGTGCGCCGAGAACCCGATACATCTGATTCAGATTCTTCCGTTGGGAAGAATGGAGAATTTTGCCAGCAACGAGACATTTCTGCGCAAGTTGGACAAGGTATATGCCGATTTCCGCGCATACATGGATACGCCCTGCACGCGTCCGGAAAAGAAGATTGCCTACTTCAGCATGGAGTTCGGCATCAGCAACGAACTCAAGATCTTCTCCGGCGGTTTGGGCATGTTGGCCGGCGACTATTTGAAAGAGGCCTCCGACAGCAACGTGAACATGATCGGCATCGGACTGCTGTACCGCTACGGTTACTTCACCCAGCAGATTTCAGCTCACGGCGCACAGGTGAACCTGTACCCGCCGCAAAGTTTCTCCAAGCTGCCCATCACCCCGATAAAGGATGAGAACGGGGATTGGAAGAAGGTGAGCCTCGCGCTGCCGGGACGCAACTTGTACGCCCGCATCTGGCGTGTGGACGTAGGACGCATCCCGCTCTATCTGATGGACACTGACTTTGACGAGAACTGGAACGAAGACCGCGGTGTGACCGCCACCCTCTATGGCGGCGACGTGGAGAACCGGCTGAAGCAGGAGATGCTGCTCGGCATTGGCGGCATGCGTATGCTGAACATGTTGGGAGAAAAGCCCACTTTGTTCCACCTGAACGAAGGTCACGCAGCCTTCCTGAGTTTGGAACGTCTGTATCAGATTATGCAGGAGGAGCATGTGAACATGTCCATAGCCTCCGAATTGGTGCGGGCCTCCTCTCTATACACCACACACACTCCCGTGCCGGCCGGCCACGATGCCTTCAACGAAGACCTGATGCGCACCTATTTCGCACAATTCCCTGAACGCTTTGACATCTCCTGGGAGGCCTTCATGGGACTGGGCCGCAAGCGTGAGAGTTACACCAATGACAAGTTCTCCATGAGCATTCTCGCCTGCCGTTTCTCCCAGGAGATCAACGGTGTGAGCCGCATCCACGGCCGTGTGTCGCGCGAGATGTTCGCCGACCTCTACGAGGGCAGATTCGCCGAAGAGTCACACATCGGATATGTGACCAATGGCGTGCACTACCCCACCTGGGCGCACAAGAGATGGCAAAAGCTCCATGCCGAGACCTTCGGCGCCAACTTCGCTGCCGACCGTTCAAATCCTGAACACTGGACAAAAATCAACAGCGTAGCCAATGACCGGATCTGGGCCATCAAGCAGGAGCTCCGTAAAGAGATGTTTGCGGCCATCAAGCCTATGCTCAACGACCAGATGCGTCGCCGCAACGAGTCGCCCGCCCTTATCAACCAAACTCTGAAGGCCATCCGCGATGACGTGCTCACCATCGGCTTTGCACGACGCTTTGCCACATACAAGCGCGCCCATTTGCTGTTTACCAATGAAGAACGGCTCAAAGAGCTGCTCAACAACAAGCAGACCCCGATACAGTTTGTGTTTGCCGGCAAGGCACACCCGCACGACAAGGCCGGTCAAGACCTCATCACCCGCATCATCGAGCTGGCCCGGAAGCCTGAATTCATTGGCAAAATCATCTTCGTGGAAAACTACGACATGATACTGGCCAAGAAGCTGGTTTCCGGCTGCGATGTCTGGCTCAACACGCCCACACGTCCGCTAGAGGCATCCGGCACCTCCGGCGAAAAAGCCGTGATGAACGGCGTGCTCAACTTCAGCGTGCTTGACGGCTGGTGGGCAGAGGGCTATGTCCCCGGCGCGGGCTGGGCTATCAAAGAACAGATCACCTATCAGGACAACCGCCTGCAGGATGAGCTGGATGCCGCCACGCTCTACTCCACCATCGAAGAGGAAATCGTTCCCGCCTTCTATGTGCGCAACGCTCAAGACATCCCGGAAAAGTGGGTCTCCATGATGAAAAAGTGCTTCTCCTTTATCTCCCCGCACTACACCATGAAACGCCAGCTGGACGACTACTACAACAAGTTCTATCACAAACTGGAAGAAAGATACCTCAAAATCTCTAGCAACGACCTGCTCCCGGTGCGCAACCTGCTGCGCTGGAAAGAGAAAGTGCTGGCCAACTGGAGCAACATCAGATGCATGGAGGTAAGCAACCAGAACCACATCAACAACACTTTCTACGTGGGAGAAAAACTCTTCCTAACCCTGACTATCCGCAAGGGCGCGCTCAAAGCGGATGACCTCAAGGTGGAAATGATTTTCACCGATGCCGACATCCAGAACCGCATCGCTCTGTATGCCAAATATCCCTTCGTCCCTGTAAAAGAAGACCGCGACACTATCACCTACCAGTTCGATCTTGATGCAAAAGACGTGGGATTATGGAACTGCGCTATCCGCATTATACCTCAACACCCGATGCTACCCCATGATCAGGACTTTAACTTGGTAAAATGGATGTAGAAGAGATTAGAGATGAGAGATTGGAGATGAGAGACGGGGTGTTCCAAACGGTGATTTTGGCGAATGGGGCACTCCCGACAGGAATGCATGCCCTTGAGATTTTGCGGCAGGCTGAACAGATTATCTGCTGCGACGGGGCAGTGGGCAAGCTGGTTGAGGCCGGTCTTGAGCCGACTGCCATTGTAGGAGATCTTGATTCCATGCGGAAAGAGGACCTGCAAAAATGGCAACATTGCCTCTATCCTGACAAGAGCGAAGAATACAACGACCTCCAGAAAGCCCTGAAATACTGTCTGGCGCACCAATTGGACCACATTGTGCTATTGGGATGCAACGGGCTTCGCGACGACCATTTCATCGCCAATCTCAGCATCATGGCCACCTACAGCGAGCAATTGCACCTGAAGATGGTGACTGACTACGGCACCTTTATCGGGCTACGGCAAACCACCACCCTGCCCTCTTTTGCAGGACAACAGATTTCCATTTTTTGCAAAGACGAACACCTTCCACTCACCTTCCACGGACTCAAATACCCGGTGCAAAGACGATGCTTCATGCACTTCTGGGAAGGCAGCTTGAATGAGGCTTTAAAGGACAATTTCACCATCGAGTTGCACGGCGAAGGTGTGGTCGTAGTGTATTTGGCAAACAACAAATAATAGGATGAGAAGCTTTTTCAATCAAAACAAGTACGTTTTATATCTGCTGGCGATCAGCTTTTTGGCCTATTTTTGGACTTTGATCTTTGCACCAGTCTATGATTTTGCCAGTGAGTTTTTCCCTACTCGCTGGTTTATGATGAATTCCATTGAAAACGGAGTATGGCCTTTGTGGTGTCCCTACCGCTCAATGGGACTTCCCGCCCACGCTGATCCACAATCCTCCATTTTCTATCTCCCCTTCTGGTTAATGGCATTACTGGGACACTACAACCCCTATTTTTGGGGCGTGGAGTTCATTTTCCATATCTTCATGGCCGGATGGGGCTTTTATAAATTGGCCCAGTGCTTTTCCAAACAACAGGTTGTCTGCTTCATAATAGCCTGCTGTTACATGATGTCCGGACCATTTACAGGCAATGCCCAGCATTATTCCTGGATTATAGCCTTGGCATGGCTTCCGTGGGCTTTGAATTACATGATCAGGATTTTCGAGACGCCCACACTCAAAAACGCCTTGTGCTTTGCTTTGGCCTTGTCCCTGATGTTTACCGGGGGATACTCAGGGTTCTGCTTCATCCTGTTTTACTTCTTCATTGTATTTGCTCTTACGCATCTGATCAGGATGTTCATCAAAAAAGACCTCGTAAGATTAAAACGGGCATTTCTGTTTTTGGCGGTTTCCGGTATCGCATTGGTGCTATTTTCCTTACCCTCTTTGATTTCATACATAGAGACGACACAATATGTTACCAGAGGCGATGGTTTGACCTTCGAAAAGGCTACTGCGGCAGCTTTTATCCCCAAGGCTTTGCTAACCCTGTTCTTCCCATGGATGGCCAGTTTCAGTCGCGAATGGATGGCTCTGGACATCTCAATGAGATCGATATTCGTCGGACTATTCACCCTGTTCTTTTTAATCATAGGATTGTTTCAGCGGAAAAACACCAATGTGTGGATATTTCTATTCTGGGGCATTTTGTGTTTGCTTTTGTCTTTTGGGAAACAATTACCGCTTTACAAATTGGCATACCACATGCCTTTTATCAACATGTTAAGGATTCAGACCATCTTCAGATGCTTTGTGGTGGTCTCCATTTTGGTAGTGGCAACAAAGGGATGTGAGGCTGTGTATTTGAATTTCAACCGGTATAAAATGTTTTTCATGGCATTTCTGATATCCCTTGGTGTCATGTATCTTGTGGTGATGATCTGTCATTTAGCCAAAGTGGATTTTCATCATTTACAAGATTGCCAAAACAGCTTTTTCTGGGGATTGCAATCCTTGTTTTATGTGATATTGATTCTTGTTGTGGGACTCCTGTTGAGGCGGAACAAGCAGCGTGCCCAAACCGTCCTGACCATCGGATTGATTGTGGACCTGATCGCCATGACATGGCTATGCCTGCCTTACACCGGATATCAGAAAGACCTCACTAATGCACGCTTTGCCAAGATTCTGGCAACCACGCCCCATGCTTTCCCGCCACCTCATGAAGTCACATCTTCTGAAAGAATAAAACATGAACGGGATTATGGCACCATGTATCAAAATCTTGGATGTTTCGAAAAGAAAATCGAATGGGCAAGCCGGGATCCTTTCAAGTTGAAGAATCATGAGGAAATGCTGCAACCCTATTTGGAAAGGGATGAATTGCTGTACTTGCCCCAAGCAGTTTTCTTCCCTTCGGAAATCGTTCATTCTGATGTCCCTTTGAAATTGTCTGTGGATACCGCATATTCTTCGGATGCGAACATGAAAGCGCATTATGAAACCGATGCTACCGTGGAGTTCAGGACATTCAAACCCGGGGAGGCGGTGCTGCATACTGTAACATCAGAAACACGTCCCCTAATACTTGCCCAAGTATGGTACCCAGGATGGAAAGGTACTATAGACAATGGTGTTCCCCTCCCAATCAAGCAGTTGAATAGGGCTATGATTTCCGTGGATGTACCGGAAGGAGACCATCTGATAAGGTTGTACTACGACCGCCGTGATTGTAAAATCGCTTTTATTGTACAGTGTTCCGCGGTTCTGCTATCCATCATTTTAATCGTAATCTGCGGAAATAATAGATCAGCAATACGAGTGAAGAGACCACGTAGGAGACCGTGTTGACCACACAGGCACCGTCAACCTGCCACTTAGGAACCAGCCAGAACGACAAGGCCAGCGTAAACAGCAGGCCTATTGCCGACTTGACAATGAGAATATTCAACTGGCGGATAGCAGAGAAATAGTGACCGATCACATTGGAGAACGCAATGGCCAATATGCCGGGTGCGAGCAACAGCACCACCTGTTTCACACCGCCGAATTCCGGACCGAAAATGAAAGCAAACAACGCTTTCGGCAACAACAGGATAAAACCCACGCATACAGCGGAAACCAACAGACTTGCCAAGGCCAGCGACATGGTTTCATCACGTGACTGCTTCGTATCTCCCTGTTTGAGCACATTGGAAAACTGCACAGTTGAAATACTACGGCTCACAATCCAGATAGCCTCCGCAATAGTGACACCGATGGAGAACACACCCACGGAACCTCTGCCGATGAAAAAGTCCAGCACGTAATAGGTCAGTCGGTAGTTGAAGAACTGGAGCAGGCTACTCAGCTCGGTTTTCCAACCAAATGCAAGCATCTGGAGGTTGCAGGTTCGATCATAGTCCCACTGCAAGCGAACGTCCATCTTGCGTCTTAGCATCCGGCACACCAGCAACATCACGCACAGCGACACAATCTGCCCATAAAAATAGCAATAGTAACCCTGCTGCGGGAAGAGGAGATGAAACAGCAACATGAAAAGCAGCAGCGATGCGGGCTGCAACACTGTCATCAGGTTGTAATGCCCAATCTTCTGACCACCCACAAACAGAGAGTTGTGAAACGCGATGATGCCCATGAGCACAGAGGCAAAGAAGACAAACGGCACGACTACGGTGCGTCCGAAGCATAGCAAAACCAGCGCTCCGGCGGCAGAGACCAGAAACGACCAGAGATATGCTGCAGTGGAGAGTTTGGAGGTGCCTAATTTGGAAAAGAAGTAGGAGACGCTGCTGCCCGTAAAGACATTGGCAAAAATGGAAATCAGTCCCAAATCGGCTACAAACAACGCCACCGCGCCACGGCCATCGGCTCCCCACAGTCGGGTGGTGAGCACCACAACAGCAAAACTCAGCAGGAGAATCAAGGTCTTGCTGAAGATTGTGGCCACAATATTGGTTTTCAGATTCAGGCTACTCATGACGCAGGATAAAACGGACGAAGTCGGCTTCTATTGCCTTCCATTGGTATTTTTGCTCGGCAAGCTGACGTGCTGTCTCGCAATGCTGATGGTACATTTCAGGGTTCATAACATATTGCTCGACAATGTCTGCCACCCTGTCCTCATGCTGGGGATTAACAAGAAATCCTATCTGCGAGATTTCAGGGCATCCGTCTTCAATAGCATCCAGATTGGAATAGACAACAGGCCTTCCGGCCGCCATATAGTAGAAAAGTTTGATAGGCAGGCATTTCCTGTTTTCTCTGTCTGTACTTCTCAAATCCAGAAAAATATCTTGTTCAGACAGTGTCTGGCAAAACTGTTCAAAAGGCAGATATGGCGAGATGTCCAGCGAAAGATTCGCGGGCAGATCAGCAGGGAGGTGCGGCTGCTCAGCTGTGAGCACTTGCAGGTTCACCTTCCAATCTAGATGCCTATGGGCCACCTTGGCCGCCGAAGCGAGCACGTGCAGAAAGCCCTTTTCTTCCGTCGGCGGTCCGCTGTAGAAGAGACGAACCTCATGTTGCAGATTTCTGGGCTGTGAGGAGGGTATATAATTCAATTCCGGATAATATGAGACATACACATACGGTTTTCGCGGGAACATCCTTCTGAACGGCAGCGATTTATATTTCTCCCCAAAAACAAATCCATCCGTATGAAAATTCACATAGATGTTGAACAGATGAAGGATGATTCTTTTGAAGAGACTGCTGATTGGTCCCAGATTTCGCACATTCTTTTTGGAAGGATACCATTCCGTCACATCGTACAAAATACGGCAGGAAGAATGCGATTTCTGTTTGTATATCGATGCACCGCGCAGGGCCATGGGGGTGTCGCCAATCACCACATCCGGGCGGTGCGCGACCAACAAATCCGCCAGGTAACGCATCAGTTGCCGACGCGACATGCTTTCCGGGCTATAGACTTGCACTGACTGAGTTGAAAGATTTCCTGCGCGCGGGGCAATGATCGCCACCTCACAGTTGTGATGCAGCAGACTCTGAGCCTGATGATACCATACTCTGTCATCATCAGCGGCGTGCGCGGTTAGCAGAAAAACAACTTTCATCCTGTTCTTTTCAAATACGATACGTTGGAGCACCTCCAAGAAGGGATGCAAAGATAGCAAAATTAACGCTCAAACCACTTCAGCAGTTTCATCTTCCATTCACCAGCCTTGCCCGTGTAAGGGTGCTCGCGCAAAGTGAGATTGAAGCGGGTGCGGCCTTTGAGGACAGTCTGCGGGTGCGTAAACTCACGGAAGCCCCACACGCCGTGATAGGCGCCCATGCCGGAATGGCCCGTGCCGTTGAAAGGCACGCCCTTGACCATCAGGTGGATGCACACCTCGTTGATGCAACCGCCGCCGTATTGCTGCGTCTGCATCGTGCGGTTCGCCCATTTCATATCCTTGGTAAACAGATACATTGCCAACGGATGCTCACGCTCGGCGATGGTTTCCATCATCGCATCGACCTCAGCATCTGCAAAGGTCACCACGGGCAGCAGCGGGCAGAACAGTTCGTGCATCACGATGTGCTCGTCTTGGTTCACGGGATAGATAATCGTGGGCGCATACTTGCTGCTCGCTCTGTCGCCAACACCGCCATAGATGATACGGTCGCGATACTCGTCAGCCAATTTTGCACACTTGTCGTAAGCGGCCTCCGTGATGAGTTTGGGATATTCTTCGTTCGTAATCGGATTTTCGCCGATTTGTTTCGTGAAAGCATTTTTCAGCTCTTCCAGAAACGGTTCTGCTACCTCTTTCGCCACGGCTATCTGGTTGATATTGATGCAAATCTGTCCGGCGTTAAGGAGTTTGAAGAAAGCGATCTTGCGGGCGGCGTCCTTAAGGTCTGCATCCTTGCGCACCACGCACCAGTTTCCAGTCTCGCCGCCCAATTCCAATGCCACGGGCGTGAGGTTCTTGGCCGCCTCCGCCATCACGTGCTTGCCCACGGAGGGCGAGCCAGTGTAAAAAATCTTGTCGAAACGCTGCGCAAGGCACATATCCGCCACATCATGGCCACCGTCGATGAGGGTGACGTACTCCGGCGGAAAGAGCTCCGCGAAGAAGCGTTTCATCACGGCGGTGCAGGCCTCCGACTTGCTGCTGGTCTTGATGACCACCGTATTGCCCCCGCACATAGCCGCCGCCACCACGCCGATGGTGAGCAGAATCGGGAAGTTGAACGGGCTGATGACCAATGACACGCCGTATGGCATCTTATAGACTTTGGTGATGATGCTCGGGAAGCACATCAGTCCGCTGAAGTGCGTCTCGGGCCGCGCCCAGCGGCGCAATCCACGAATCATCTCATTGACTTCCACGATGATGGGTCCCACATCGCAGAGAAAAGCCTCCGCGCGGCTCCGGCCAAGGTCTGCGGTTAATGCGTCCTCAAACTCGGTGGCGTGCGCGATGACCGCCGCCTTCAGCTTCTTGAGCTGCTCAATTCTCCATTTGATGGGCAGTGTCGCGCCCGTGCGGAAGAACTTGCGCTGCGTGGCGACGATTTCGGTAATTTGTTCGTTTGTGTATGGCATAGTAATATAATCAGGCGACAAAGGTACGCAAAATACAGATGCAAAAGTAAATGTCAAACATTGCCGGTATCGGCAAAAAAACATCTTCTGCAACAGGATTGAGAACCTACAATCTTTTTCAATATTGCACAAAAAAAATGCAATATTTTTCGTATCTTGCATTTTCTTCGTGCAAAATTTATATTTTTGCAAAGAATTTAAAATCGATCTTAAAATGGATAAACTTTACGAATTATATCACAAGAAATTAGCTGAGACACCATTGGAATTCACTCGCTACAAATACCAGGAAATAAAATGGCAAGGACGAATGTTAGGAGTTGTCGGACCGCGCGGCGTGGGCAAAACCACCATGTTGCTGCAACATATAAAAAGAGATGAGGACTTAAATGACACCCTGTACGTGTCGGCTGACCATCTGTATTTTGCCGAACACTCATTGCTTGATGTTGCTGATTCGTTCTCAAAATCCGGGAAAAGAAATCTGTATATTGACGAAATCCACAAATATCAAGGATGGTCTCAAGAGTTGAAACAGATTTACGACTCCTATTCCGATTTACGAGTAGTCTTCACAGGATCCTCCATATTAGACATCTACAAAGGAATCAGCGATTTGAGCAGACGTGCTCCAATTTACGAAATGCAGGGGCTCTCATTCCGGGAATACCTGTTGCTGTTCCACAACATTGAAGTCCAGACATATTCTTTGGAAGAAATCCTTAACCATAAGGCGATCATCCCCGGAGTGAAACATCCGCTGCCACTCTTCAAATCCTATCTCCAAAGCGGCTATTACCCTTTTTCTTCCGATCCTGATTTTGACATTGAACTGCAACAGATTATCACCCAAACTATGGAGGTGGACATCCCCCAATATGCCGGAATGAATGTCTCTGTAGGACACAAACTCAAAAAACTGTTGGTTTTCGTTGCAAAGAGCGTACCTTTCAAACCTGTTTATCAGAAACTTGCCACAGTCATAAACACCAGTCGGAACTACATCCCCGACTATCTGTACTATATGGAGCGGGCGGGAATGATAGCCAGTCTGCAGGATCACACAGGAGGCATTCGAGGCTTGGGCAAAACCGAGAAACTCTATCTTGACAACCCGAACCTGATATATGCTTTGTCACCCCAAAATGCCGAAACGGGCAATGTTCGGGAAACCTTTTTTCTCAATCAGATGAGGGTGCGCTATCCTGTCACCTCCTCATCCATATCAGATTTCCTGATTGATGGCAAGACATTTGAGGTTGGCGGCAAGAACAAAGGACAACGGCAAATCGCTGAAGCGAAAGAAGGATATGTTGTGAAAGATGACATTGAATTCGGACACGACAATGTAATCCCGCTCTGGGCCTTCGGTCTGACGTACTAATCAAATCACTCTTCACACACTCTCTCCAGCACCTTCACAATATCCTCGTTGCTGAACGTCATCGGGGCGGAGTAGTTGATGGAATCCTTGACAATCATGCGGATGAGTTCCTCGTAATCAGACGATTTCACTGGCAATGGCAATTTGTCAAGGCCGCAGGTAACGATGAGCTCGCGGATCGTCTCCAAGAACCGGTTCGCCGCTTCCTGATCGTCGGCGCTGTCGCCGACAAGGTGACAATAGCGGGCCAGCATCGCATATTTCGTCATGCAGACCTCCTTCTGATACTCCAGCACGGGCAGGAGCATCAGCGTGATGGCCTGGCCGTGGGGGACGTGGTACTTGGCCCCGATGCTGTGCGCGAAGGCGTGCACGTAGCCCGCGAGCTGCGTGTTGATGGCGTTGCCGCCGTACATGGCCGCACGGCACATCGCCAACCGTGATTCCACGTTCTCCGGCTCGCGCATCACGATGGGCAAATGCCGGAAGATCAGCCGCACGCCCTCCATCGAAAGCCGGAAATTCTCCATATCCTGAAACACATCGCTGATTACCCCTTCCACCACATGGCTAAGGGCATCCATGCCACAAGAAGCAGTCACCATTTGCGGCGCGTGGATAGTGAGCTCGCTGTCGAGGATCACGTGCGTCACGTCCAACCCGACCAGCACAGTGGAGCCCTTGGCTCCGCGATGATTGGTCACCACGGCGCCCACGGTCACCTCCGCGCCAGTGCCGGCGGTAGAGGGCACCGTTATCATGGGCAGGGTTTTGCCCGGAACCATCAGAAACTTGAGCAGCAGGGCTTTGGTGCTCAGATGGGACAGCCGTGCGCCGGCAGCAATCATCTTGCAGGTGTCCATCACCGAGCCGCCGCCCAACGCAACCACGCACTCGGCCTTGCATTCCGCAGCAGCCTCGCGTCCCGCATCAATCAAAGCCACCGTAGGTTCGGAGTTGATGTCGGCGAACAGGACATAGCCCACACCAGTATCCTCAAGAGACTCCACGATCTTCTGCTCATAGCCTAACTGGTGCAGTGTCTGGTCCGTAACCAGCAAGACTTGCTTGTAGCCGCACTCCCTGCAGATTTCACCGATCTGCGCCCGTGCGCCGTGGCCCTCCACGACCTGCGGCTCCGGCAGCGGTACACGCCGGATCACCTTGCCAGGTAATTTGTGGATTTGTTTCCGGAATTTGTAAGTATCCATGATGAGTTGAGAGTTGAGAGTTGAGAGTTGAGAGTGGGATTATAGATTTGAGACTTAAGAGTTGAGAGCGTTCATTTATCCAAAGTTTTCCACAAACAGGCCGACGCTCAAAACAGACAGCACTATGAGTAGAACAAGCAGCATAAACATAATCAGGAAAGCAGTGAATGACTTTAGAATAGTGCGCCACCAACTGTAACCGGTTAGCTGTTTGAGCGGAATCAGAGTGAGCAAGATGGCAAATGAGGAAAGTGTTGTGAGACAGAAAAAGTCGAGCACGATGGAATAGACAGTGTACATGTTGGCAATATAGACCAGCGAGACAAAAAATTCGGAATAGCGCAGGTCAGGAATGCTTGGACTGTGTCGGAAGAATAGATAGAGCACACCTGAAACGAGCATCAACAACATCAATATGAAAACACTGGGAAAACGTTTTTCGAAGCGTGCGATATTATACAAAAAGTCACGGAGGATTGTGCCCACACGCTCGGCCGTCGAATCATTGGATTTATTGGCATCCGAGATATCCACTGCAGTGGTCTCTTTTGCCGTATTAACCTCTTTCATTTCTTGAAGAACATATTCATTTTCCGCGTCGTTTGATATATCTATTCCTTTAATATTCAGCCCGTGGGTCACGAGAACAGAAAGGGCGAAGAGCAGGAAGAACATCTTAAATGGCGGGAAATAGGCCATTTGCATGCCTTTTAGAAAGTCTCGTATCATGTAGCCGGGACGCAAGATGAGGTCGCGAATCGTAAGGAACATACTGCGATTGCCCAGTCCCCACACATCGACAAAATTCAGAATGCCCGTTTTGAACGAGTAACGTCCGATGCGCGATGCCTGCCCGCATCGGGGACAGAACTTGCCCCGGTAACGGTCGTGGCAATTCGCGCATTCGTGTTCCTCTTCCGTATTCGGTGCCACGGGGTGCGGCGTTTCCCGCCAGGCTTTAAACTGTTGGATTCTCTCCTTTAAATTCAATTTTCGTTTCATCGGCTGCAAAAATACGCAAAAAAGGGATGCTTACAAGTCTCAACGGGTGTGCGGACAATTCTCACAGCCTATCAGAATGAAATATTCAATGAAATGCGGATGCCGTTCTTCCCCCACCCTTTCAAATCTTTCGCGTATGTTAGGCGGCGCACATAATCGATACGCAACACCCCAAGAATGTTTTCAATGCCTGCGGTGATTTCCATATATGGCACCTTCCCTATCGGTGCACAGCCATCAGGCAGTACATACAAATCCGTAGTGCTCACATTGGGAATATTCTTGGATGAAAGCCCGCCGTAAACGCCGTTAAACGAGATCACTTCGCGCAGTTTCAGCCGGTTCCAGAGGGGTATGCGGTTGAAAATCCACCCCTTCAAGTGGTAAGTGGCATACAAGGCCACATATTTGTCCATGATAAACTCCATCGGCTGCATCAAGCAGAAGGTATTGGGCGTGAGGAACATCGACCGGTTGCTTGGCGGTGAAAACAGCTTCGTGAACGGCACCCTGTTCCATACCATACCTCCCTGAAGTTCGGCATCAATATGCCCGAAAGCGGAAAGCCAGAACCGCTTCTTCACCGACAATTCCGTGCGATTGTACCAAGTCCGGCCATCCAAGAGCCCAGTGGTGTGCGTGAGTTGCAGCACCGGTGCATTTTTGGAGAGTTTGAGGAGGTTGTCTTTCCCCGACTGGTTATTGTAAATCCGTTCACCTGGAGCCCATCGAAGCGTAATTCCCCACTCCCAATTGCGGTAATCTGCCAACCGGGTGGTTGTCCCGTCCTCATTGATTCGGAAATAGTTCAGTGCTCCGGCGGCCTCGCAGTGCTCATATTGCAACCACGTGTCCACGCTCACGCGACATGGCCACTCGCGCACATAACGCAGCTTGCCGCGACGGACATACTGAGCCGCCGAAGCCAGCGTGTCCACCGTGTATGACATAAAGAAATTGTCGCGATCCATATAAGTGAAACTCTGCCCCAGCATCTCCAAATCGTAACTGGTGCTGAGATAAAGTGCATTGCGCGGAAACTCATTGAAATGATGCTCTTTCTTCACGAAACTGTGAATCAACGTGGCACTGTACTTAATGCGCAAATCCTTGCAGCCGAAAGCGAAATATTCTGTCAAGAACCAACGGTCGTTCATTTTGGCGGTGGTCATGCCCCCAAGCCGAAACCTAAGGCCTTCAATGGAGTTGTAGCTGATCATGTTGTACACCGGTCCTATGTCAAAGAGGCTGTTTTTGCGCTCCTTAGTCGTGGCAATATAGCCTGAGGCGACAATCTCCGCCGTTTTCTCCAGTACTCTGAAAAACGGCAATCTGCGCAATTCGGCCGATATGCTGTCCAACACAGACTCCTGGGCTGTTAACGGCTCTGGTCTCATCTTCTTCCATTGCCAGTTACGGTACCGCACATTGGCAGCCTCTGCTTCTTGCCCCACCGACGACAACGAATCCGGGATAGATGCTCCTATCTCATATTGATACCACAGAGTGTTCTGGCGGACATAAAGCTGCTTCATCTTCTTCCGTTTGATCAGGGAAAACGAGGCAAAGGTCTGCGACGCCTTCGGTGCCCATAAACCGCTGTCAATTTTCATGAAATCCTGTTCAACAACCAATTGCCGCACAAAATTCATGTTGATATTGACGGGCACATTGACGGCATATTTCTTCAGGGCGTATGTACTATCATTTACAATATACAAGCGTCCGGTAAAACCAAAGCTCTGGCTGTTCACGGGTGAGAACGAAAGCTCGATGCAGGAGATGCTGTCCATCTCAACCGTATCCGTGATGAAATAGTGGTAATAAGTCGTGGCTATGGTAGAGGACAATGGACTTACGAACTTATTGAGCATCAACTCAATGTCATTGTCAAAGATATTCACTTCCGCAAACATGGCGTCGAGGTTGGTACCAAGACCCTCATCATCCAAGGACTCATCCACCCCTTGCATTCGGCTGGCATACATATAGTTCAATTTTTTTCGCGGTGACTTCTGGTAGTAACGGTCTGCCAGAGATTCCCTAAGCGAAAAGGTCAGCACCGGCATGGTGTCCGCCTTGATTGTATCTACGTATTTTTCAAGAAAAGAGAGTTGCCGGTTAAAATTGTTTTTCTGGAAGTTCATATTGAACCGCCCGTATGACATCACCATCTTCTTGTAAACCTTTGACTTGTAAAAATCAACTGATTCAAGACGGTTGTCATTTTTGTGCTCAATCACCTTCTCCACCAATTCCACGGCGGGATTCCCTTTGCGTGTATATCTCTGTTTCCGTTTTTTGGAGACCACCACTTCCTGCAAATCCTGTGCTCTTTGAATGTAGATATTGCGCTGCCGTTCGTCCTTCTTCACAATCAGAGTATCAGAGGGATATAGCGCGTAACTAACGATTAGCGTGTCGGTATTTGCAAACGGGAGTTTATAGTTGCCACGCATGCTTGTGTATGTTCCCACGGTCGTGTGAAGCCACTGCACTCGCGCCATATAGACCGCCACGGTGTCGCCATTTTCGCCCGTTGTGAAGACCTTTCCCTTCAGTTCCTGAGCCGAAACATGTCCGATGAGCAACCATGTAAAGAGAAAGCACCCGACCATCCCTATCAGAACGGTCAGAAGCTTGGTTTTCCGAATTCCCCTTACGTTGTGCATCGTGTAGAAAATAATATTCATCAACGCATATTTTCATATTGAGGGTGCAAAAATAGGGAAAAAACACCAAGTTAGCGCAGCATTTATAACCCGAAAAAGTGTACCTTTGCGCCTGCCTTCCCCTCCGAAGGGGAAAAACCAAATAACCTTTACAATCAAAAAAATAGCAAAAACAACACCCGTATGCTGGCGGAGAAGACATTGGAGAAACTGCGCATCCTGGCGGAATCGGCCAAGTACGATGTTTCATGCTCGTCGAGCGGCACCGTGCGCAGCGGCAAGCAGGGGATGGTGGGCAACACCGTGGGCGGCGTAGGCATCTGCCACTCGTTTGCCGACGACGGCCGCTGCATCTCGCTGCTGAAGGTGATGCTGACCAACCATTGCATGTACGACTGTGCCTACTGCGTGAACCGCAGCAGCAACGACATCAAGCGCGCCACGCTCTCCGTCTCGGAGCTGGAGGAGATCACGATGGAATTTTACCGCCGCAACTACATCGAGGGGCTGTTTCTCTCCAGCGGCGTGGTGCGCAACCCCGACTACACGATGGAGCGGCTTACCGCCATCGTCCGCGATTTGCGGCTCATCCACCGATTCAACGGCTACATCCACCTGAAGGCCATCCCCGGTGCTTCGCAGGAGTTGCTCAACGAGGCAGGCCGCTACGCCGACCGTATGAGCGTGAACATCGAGATTCCCCGCGAGGAGTCGCTGAAGATGCTGGCTCCAGAGAAGGACCACCGAAGCGTCTTCCTGCCGATGAAGCTCATCCAGCAGGGCGTGCTCGAGAACAAGGAGGACCGGCAGCGGATGCGCCACGCGCCCCGCTTCGTGCCCGCCGGACAATCGACCCAGATGATTGTGGGCGCCACCCAGGACTCCGACCGCGACATTCTCTCCATGTCGTCGATGCTCTACGGCCAGCCCTCCATGCGCCGTGTCTATTACTCCGGCTACGTGAGCGTCAACACCTTCGACTCGCGCCTGCCCGTGCTCAAGCAACCGCCGCTCGTGCGCGAGAACCGCCTCTATCAGGCCGACTGGCTGCTGCGCTTCTACCACTTCAAGGTGGAGGAGATTGTCGATGACTTGCATCCGAACCTCGACTTGGAAGTGGACCCGAAATTGGCATGGGCGCTACGCCACCCCGAGGCCTTCCCCGTCGATATCAACACGGCGGATTACGAGATGCTGCTGCGCGTGCCCGGACTCGGAACCAAGTCGGCATGGCTTATCGTGAACTCCCGCCGTTTCAACCGGTTGACCACCTTCGACCTCAAGAAGATGGGCGTAGTGATGAAGAAGGCGAAGTACTTCATCACCTGTCACGAGCTCGGTGCCTCCAACTTGCAACCCCTCCTCGGCATCAACGAGCTCAGCCCCGAACGGCTCCGCCCGTTGCTGGTTTCCAAAACGGAGCAGAAGCTCGCCGCCGCAGAGAAGCAGCTGTCGCTGAACTTTGAACCTTGAATTTTGAACTTTGAACTTTGACCAGGGAGACGGGCATATAGAAAAAGTTGTATCTTTGCGGGTTGAAAAAATGACAAAAGAAAATAAGTAGTAACGAAACAGAACTCCTATGAGCAAAACCGCATATTCTGTTATGCACACCATAGAATAGGAAAAAGCGAAGTAGATAGAACACTGGAACCTTTGAAACTTCGACACTTTCAAATGATACTTCCAAGAGTGAAGCGACGACGCTCCCGCCATCCGGCGTGGGCTTTACTCGTTGTAATTGGGTAGATTAAGGTAGTCCAAGACCTCAGAATAAACAATGAAGGCGAAAAAGTGCCACGCTTTTTTTTTATGTGCGTAACCTAATTTTATATGAAATGTGGCACAATCACTTAATAATCACTATAAAAATTTTGTATTATGGCAAATTTTAAAAAATTTCTAACTATTATTGTTATATCGGTATCCCTCTGCCTATCCTTTTCCAATTGCGAGGATTCCGACTATAGCTCAAGCGGGACTGAACAACAAGGTGGAAACGGCGGCAATAGCGGCGGCGGTTCTTCAACAGATATCACGGATTTGTACGACATAAAATCCACCTCCGTGAAAGTGATTTCGGTGACTTCTTCCGGCAACGCAAGCTCTTCGTCCAAGACTATGTACAAATGGACACACAAGGAGACTGGGAAAATTTGGCTCAACTCATCTTCTTATAACTTCAATTATGCTGTTGGCCCTGCTAAAAGAAATACTGACTCTGAGTGCTATGGATATTCCGTAAGAAATTACGATTACAAAATAACGGAATATGCTGTTGCAGCTTCTGACCATTTTTATTATTTTGATTAGTTTAAATCCTATGATTATGAAAAAAACACTCAAGCGAACGACACTCCCACTTCTGATTCTTATTTTTGGAATGTTTTTCACGAGCTGCAACAAAGATTATGCTGTGAGTTTTGATACCAAATTGGATTTCGATTGGGGTGTTATCCCCGACGGGGAAAACTTTGATATCGAAATATTGGTTGATGATGATGCAGGCCATAGGGTCGCCAGTTTCAGCCACAATATCACAGTTAATGGAATGTATAGTTGGGACAATCATTTTTACGACCACACGATTCTTGAAAAAGGCCATTACAAACTTCAAGTACGAGTGTATGGAACTGTAAATTGGCCTAATGGAACATCAACATTTGTGGATAAATCAGGCTCTTACGATTCCTATTTCACGATTAGCAATGACAATGCCGCCACGACAAAGACAAACTCATTCTACCTTGATCTTTCCGACTATGATATGCCTTCTGGAGGCGGAGGCGGAGGTGGAGGCGGTTCCTCTACCGTCACAGATCATCTCGGACATGACATCTCAGACTGGGAAGTCACCTCCAACGGTAATTACCGCAAGCAATTTGTCGCCAATTATGTGGTTATGGGCAATTACCAGGCATACCCGAGCAATACGAATTGGACATACACTGTGAACGTTGAATATCGTCCATCAAGCAAACAATACTGGCTTTTCGAACCTTATTTTTACCCTAACTCCAACGGTGGTCTCGGACTCGGTTATCCGGGCAATGAATATGATATTTCTTGGGGATATAATTCAGTGAGAGTTCACACATACACTCACTACGATTCTTATTATCATGTCATGTATGAGGCGGACTGTTATTGTCGGTTCACTATTTCATAGCAGTTTATAGCCCACAGATAAATGGAGGTGGTTGTGGACAATCACCTCTATTATATTTATGTGGCGTGGTGACGGAGAACCCATGTCGGCACGGGCGGAATCCGCAATGACCAACCGTCACGCCAGATAATGTCCATGCTCATATTCTGTCCAACGCCCCTCCTCGTGTCGGAGACACGTAACTATTCCAACCCCAACACCTTCCCCAGTCGGTTCGGGTCTTGCTGGTTGTTCCAGACGTACAAAATCTCTATGGTATTGTTGACAATCGCATAGACAATGGTGACCTTTTTCACATGGAGCATCCGCATCTCGTAACCATGATAGTCCAAGTCCTCGCATCTTACTCCAATCTTCGGAAAAGTTAGTAATTGAGACACACGCCTCATCAGGTCATTATACACTTTCGACAAAGTAAGTTGCCCAAATTCAGCATACACATATTCCATCTCGGCATCGAGAGACTGCCGGGCTTCTTCAAGCCATTTTATCTTATAAACCATATCGATCGCGGATACTTGAGAACACCTCCTCGTTGGTATGGAAGGTGGCTTTGCCAGCCTCAATCTTGTCTATGCGCTCGTGAAGAGCCGTTTTCATCTCTTCGTAGGTGTGAGCGTTAGGAGAAACCCGGCTGGCTGCTACAGGGGTGTCGTCAGACATCATATCGTCAACCCACTTTTGCAACAGTTCACCGAACTTTTCTCTGCCAACATTCGGGAAAAGCTGCTCTAACATATTCTCATCCACTGTGATATTATATGTGCACATTTTCGTTCGTTTTTTTGTTTTGTTTCAGTTTGCAAAAGTAGTAATTATTTTTAATCTGGACAGATGGACACTAAAAAACTTCACTCCCGCGACAACAGAGTGTCGGAAACACACAACATTACCAGCACAGATTTGTGCAGTATAAAAAACGACATCATTCCATTTTTATTAAACAGAATTTTATAGTTTTGCGCTGTTTTATAAAACGCTATTTAATAAAATCAATTTATAGATAATTCGACCATTGACCTTGAACATTGAACATTGAACATTGAACCCTAACCTTCAATGATCAATAACCATTAAGAAATGACCTACTACTCTTTCGACAGCACCTTGGACGGACTTCTCACCGCAGTTTTCGAGGCCTTTGAGCTGCACGAACAGCCGGAATCGCTGTTGTCGGCCGGCGACCCCGTGCCGCTCTTCTGCGACGGCCTGCATCAGGTGCCGACCGACGAGGAGAAGGCCCGCCGCGTGTGGAAGGGGCTGGAGAAACGGCTGTCGAAGGAGGCTATAAAAATGCTGATGGTCAGCTGGCTGTCGGAGCTGCCCGAACTTAACGGCCCGCTGTTCCGATACATCTGCAAGGTTTTCCAACAGCCGGAGGGTGCGCCGAGCATCGAGCGCAGTTTCGCCGACCCGGATGTCTTGGCCGTGACCAACATCGCCCGCAAGGTGATGCACGAGCAGTTGCGGATGAAACAGTTCATCCGGTTCCAGAAGGCCAAGGACGGCACCTATCTGGCCGTCATCTCGCCCGACCACAACGTGCTGCCGCTCATCATCGACCATTTCGCCGACCGGTTCAACGACCAGCCGTGGCTCATCTACGACGCCAAACGACACTACGGATATTACTATGACGGAGCGGGCGTGCCGGTGCGCATCACCTTCGCCGACGAGTCCGCCGTGGCCTTCAGTCTCACCGACGGCCGTTTGAACGACGACGTGCTGAGCGATGACGACCACCTGCTGCAGGAGCTGTGGCGCACCTACTTCAAGGCCATCTGCATCAAGGAGCGGATGAACCCCCGCAAGCAACTCCAGGATATGCCGAGAAGGTACTGGAGGTATCTGACGGAGAAACAGAGGAAGCGATGAGTTTTGAGGTCTAGTCCACTTACTTCTTTATCACCGCCCTTATCGGATTGATGAACTTGTCCAACAGCCTCAGGTCTTCGGTGATGATTTCCGCCGTACCTGTCATTTCCTGGCTGAAAGTCAGCTCCTTGCCGTATGTTGTAACTAAATTCTCCGGAAACTCCACCTCAAGCATGTAGGCTTTGGTGTTTTCATCCACCTGCACGGGAACCATCGAGATGTTCCGTATGCTGACCTTGACCAGACCATACTCCAAGTACGGAAAATTGTCCAATTTTACGTTGACGGTCTGCCCGACCTTGACCTTGCCCGCGCCCTGCTGCGGAAGCAAGATTTTGCCTACCACCTGCGTGTCACCGTCGGGAACCACGGTCACCAACACCTCACCTGCGTTCACATTCTGGTTTTTCTGCCAGTACTTGGTAAACGTAACTTTGCCATCGCACGGGGCAACCAGCAGATAGGTCTGTTCCCATTGTCGTATTTGGGCGGCAAGTTGCTCCTTGGCACTGGTCAGGGCTGACGTCAGTTTCTGCTCCTCATCAATGCGTTGCTGCTCCAAATCAAAGATGCTCTGCTCGGATTGCAAAATGCTCATCTGCTGGTTGTCAACGCTCATCTTTGACGATTCAAGGGACGACAGCTGTTGCAGAAGAGTGTTTCTCGCCGACTGGTAATCCACCAGGGAAATTGCTGACTTGCTGTACAGCGTCGAGTCTATTTCGAACAGCTTTTGTGCTGTGGCCAATTGTTTTCTATTGATGTTCAATTGGTTGACGGTTTTTTGGAGCAGGTTCTTCTGGGCAGCAATTTGTTTTCGGATGACCGCAATTTTGCGGTTGTGGTAGTCCGTTTTCACAAAATGGCGGTAATCGGTCAGGGCATTGTCGAAGGCGGTGTATGCCGATTGAAGGTCTCCCAATTGTAGAGACGCGGTATGTCCTGTCTGTAGAGACGCAAAATTTTGCGTCTCTACGTCCACGGTATCCGCCCCTTCCAACATCTGTTTCACCGTCATCACATCCTCCAATTTTGCGGGATTGCGGACCACGGCCAGCAGTTCGCCCTCTTTAACCGTCTGTTTCTCTGTAACGGCAATGGTGTCAATCTTGCCCGTGGTCATGGCCATCACACCGGCGGGCAGGTTTTCGGTGGTGACGGTGATGGGGGCGGGCAGGATGTCCGGGTATTTCAAGAAATAGCTGCCCACGAAAAGTCCCGCTACCACGACAAAGATGATGCTGATACCCACCCGCACGATCCACCGTGGCGGACGGCCGAGTATCTCCTGCACCTCCTCGCTGCGAAGGTTGAGATTGTCCTCTATCATACTCTGATTTTCCATAATATTATATTCCACATCTTCCATTCCACCTTGTCAATTACCCATTCTTAACTCTTAACTCTCAATTCTCAACTCCCCATTTCCAACTGATTCCTTACCAACTCAAAATACTCCCCGCGCAAAGCGGTCAGTTGCTCGTGCGTACCCACTTCGACTATGCGCCCGTGGTTGAGCACCACAATCTGGTCTGCGTTTTTCACCGTGCTCAGGCGGTGCGCCACCACCACCACCGTCCGTCCCTTGAAAAACTGCTGGAGGTTTTCCATAATCACCTTCTCGTTGTTGGCATCCAAGGCATTGGTCGCTTCGTCAAAGAAGAGAAAGTCGGGGTTTTTATAGACTGCCCGTGCGATGAGGATACGCTGTCGCTGCCCCTGACTGATGCCCTTGCCCTCCTGCCCGATCTTGGTGTTGTAGCCCAACGGCAAAGCGTCGATCATCTCGCCGATATTGGCTACCTGCACAGCATTGAGCAGCCGTTGAGTGTCAATATGCTCCTCTCCCACGGCGATATTGCGCGCGATGGTGTCCGAGAAGATGAAGCCGTCCTGCATCACCGCCCCGCAACGTGCTCGCCAGTCTGACGGGCGGATGTTCTTCAAATTCGTGCTTCCTGCAAGAATCTCCCCCTTTTTCGGCGGGTAAAAACCTAACAACAATTTCACCAACGTGGTTTTACCGCTGCCGCTCATCCCCACTATGGCCGTCACCTTGCCGGCAGGAATATGCAGCGATAAATCCTGCAAAACGTCATCACCCAACTCTTCATAACGAAACGTTATATTGTTAATATATAATGACCGACACCCTTTATCAAAACTTTCCAACTGTTCACTATTCACTATTAACTGTTCACTTTTTTCTTCGTCCTCGCGGCTGTGGATTTCGCCCAAACGTTCCAAACTGATTTTCGCGTCCTGGGCTGACTGGATGAACCCGATCATCTGGTTGATGGGCGCATTGAGCTGGCCGATAATGTACTGCACGGCGGTCATCATACCCAAGGTCATGTCGCCCTTTATGACAGCGGCGGCGGAGACAAACGAGATAAGGATGTTCTTCGTCTCGTTGATGAAGAAAGCGCCCGACTGCTGGTACTGGCTGAGCGCCAGCCCTTTGATGCTCACGCGGAAAAGTTTGGCCTGTATGTTCTCCCACTCCCAACGTTTCTGTTTCTCGCAGTTGTTGAGTTTGATCTCCTGCATTCCCGTGATAAGCTGATAGAGGTTGCTCTGCTCGGCGGAGGCTTGTGCAAAACGCTTGTAGTCCAACTCTTTGCGCTTCTTCAGAAAAATGGTAATCCAAAGCACATATAGGACAGAGGCGATGAGGAACACCATAAAAAGTTTGAGATTATAGAGCGCGAGTACGATGCTGAACACAATCAGGGTGACGAATGAGAACAGCGTGTTCAGCGTGGAGGAGGTGAGGAATGCCTCGATGCGGCTGTGGTCACCGATGCGCTGCATGATGTCGCCGATCATCTTGGTGTCGAAGAAGCCGATGGGCAGCTTCATCAGTTTGATGAGGAAATCGGAGATGATGGAGATGTTGATGCGGGTGCTGATGTGGAGCAGAATCCACGAGCGGATGAACTCCACTGCCGTCTGAGCAAAATAGAGGGTGAGCTGGGCGATGAGAATGACGACCACGAAGCTGAGGTTGTTGTTGCCAATACCGTAATCGACGATGCTTTGGGTGAGGAATGGGAAGATGAGTTGGAGCAGCGTGCCGAGAAGCATCCCGAGGAAGAGCTGCACGATGAGTTTCTTGTAGGGCTTGAGGTACTGCAGCACGAAGCGGAGTTTGGTCTTGTCCTGCTTCTCGTCCTCTGCAGCGTAGAAGTCCGGGGTGGGTTCCAGCAGCAGGGCCACGCCCTCGTCCTGTCCTTCTGTCTTGGTGCTGAGCCATCCCGACAGGAACTCCTGCACGGTGAATTTGACGAGGCCTTGTGCAGGGTCCGCCACATAGACCGTGCCCTTGTGTTGAGACGCACGGCCGTGCGTCTCAACGTCAATGCCATACACCACCACGAAATGGTTCTGTTTCCAATGCACGATGCAGGGCAGCGGGGCCTCGGCCAGCTGCTGGAACGAGATATGCACGCCTATGGTGTGGAAGCCGATGCTCTCGGCGGCGGTGCTGATGCCGAGCATACTCACACCCTCCCGCCCGATGAAGCTCTTTTGCCGGAGCGTCTCCAACGAGTAGTGCTTGCCGTAATGCTTGGCCACCATCCTTAGGCAGGTGGGGCCACAGTCCATGGCGTCGAGTTGGTGGTAATATGGAAAGTTTCTACTCATTAATCATTACAAGTTGTTCTTAATCTTTTCCATCGCCTCCTTCCTTCTGATATGTTCAAGAATAAAATCTTCAATGTGCCCTTTGTAAATGTGTTATAGTATAAATTAGATATGATGTCACCGAAAAAACCATTAGCAGAAGAAAACAAACGATAGGTAAAAAGTTGGAGATACTTATTGAAATCGCCCAAAACATTGAGGAAGAAGTGCTGCCTTCATCAGTCAGAAAAAAAGTTTTTTGCGCAATCAGGACAGAGTCTGTAATTCCTTTTCGTCTGGCTTCTTCATATACAGCATATTTTTGGTAAGGATGATCTTTCTTTGTCATTTCCATATATGGATTATTGAATATTATCCCAGTGAACAAATCTGCATATTTGAGCCTTGTTTTACCTCCTCTGAGCGGATAATCCTCAACATGATCTTCCCCAAAAGGAGTTCCTCGCAAGTTAAATCCGACAGGGTGTGCACTTGTCATCTGATATGCTTTTGACCAAATACCCTTGTTGATTTCACGACATAATGGAAGATAAATCATACGATTGTTGTTGAAGCCCATCTGCATGACTGTTGCCGTACGTTCAGGAAATTTTGACCAAATGTATTGGCCCTGATTCCCTTTGTTCAGATAACGAAAATCATTGCGTTTGTCTGTAATTTTCGCCTTGCCGCCTGCGTACCCGTATGCGTGTCTTCCGTTAGTAACCAAAAGTAGTTTATGCCTTTTATTGTCCTTGCATTGTTGGTTGTACCATTTTATCACAACGTCTGCCATTAAACTATCTCTATTCATATCTTGAGAAATCTGACCTCTACCCAATGTTGTGAAATAGTCCCAATCGATACAATCTGTATAATGCTCTTGGATTTTGAGTGAATCAGGCAGAGTGTTATTCAAAAGATTCAAATTTTTGATAAAATAGTAAAAACCGCCAGACATATAGTTCATTAATAGAGCTGTTTCCTTTTCCAGAGCAGTGTCACTATCGAATTTTATATGCAGGAAGCGGTCGATTTTATCCTGATGCATGGCAGATCCGTATTCTGTAAACACGTTGCCGACATTATGAATAAAAATGCTGTCTTTGATAATGTCAGTGATCAGTTCCCATTGAGATGCCTCACCGTGAATATTTTCTTGCAAAACAACAATGTCGAAATCGTCAAAAAGACTAATGATGTAATCTTTAGGGCTTTGTTGCTGGTTTAGAAGGCAATTAATATAAGGATAAATTTTATTGTTGCATTGATATTCAGGAAATTCATACGGGAAATTAAAACCCAATATCCGTTCGGAATGCTGGTGGTGTTTGTTATTCACCGATTGAATGGTAAGAAAACTGATGGCTGAAAAAAGAATAATGCCGACACAAAAACTGATGAGTTTTGTATTGGCCATTGGGTGATTATCGAAATGATGTTCGAAAATGTGATTCCAAAATGAAGTTCCAAACAATAGAATAGAGATGACAAGAAATATGAAGTGACAATATGTCACATTGATAAAAATGGCAAAGGGCTCTGATATTCCACAAAATACGAACAAAAAACAAAGAAAAATAACACCAATGCCATACTTGAGAAACAAACGAAGCAAAAAACGATGCTTTGTATAATTACCAAGCAATCGAAGACCCAACATTGAGAGTCCGACGGTATGTCCTTTGGTGAAAGCGCATACTATTCCGTAAAAAACAATCACAATTAATAGCAAAATAAAGCCATCAACATAAAAGAACTGCTGAAATATCAAGTTCAAAAGTATGCTTATAGTGACAATCATGTAAAAATCAATACATTTAGCCAATAACAATGCCATTGCTTTGTGCCTGAACTTACGATCCGTCATCATAGAACCTATGGATTTTTTTTTGACAATCGCAGTCATTATATATAGGGAAGCTGTGATTAAAGTTGTGACAGACAGTCTTCTTAAAGTTGTTGAGATGTTTTCAAAATCAATGATGGAAGAAGAAAAGATTGTGCCTGTAGTATTGTCAAAAACGAAAGCAGTAAATAGCGTAATAAATATAATTACGGCACAATCCAACATCAGGGAGAAAAAATACTTAAAAAATGTTTTCATAAAAATTATTTGTTAAATTTTGTAATGTACTCAATAGTGGCTGTTTTATCAATATAAAATGGATGGGTAGCAGGAGGTGCATAGGGACACTGCGGATATGGGTAATCATAGTTTTCCATTCCAAATGCTTGGATTGCCATACGCCAACAAGAACCAGCACCCCGACGACAGGAGTCGAATTCATCACATTTGCTACAGGGACTTTCGGTTCTGATTTCGGATTGTTTGATATTCCACAAGGATAATGCTTTTTCCCCATTCCACATTTCCATAATGGACTGAGTTGTCATATCTCCAAGATAAAAGAAAGGATGCCAGTATGTTTGTTCGCAAATGGTTGCATGTCCATCAGGCATAATGTAAAAAGACAATAAATTGCCAGAACAGATTGATCTTGAACGATGCTTTTTCATTTTTTCTTCAAAAGACAAATTATCTATGGGAACCATATATGATTGTGTAGATACTTTTGGATTTCCCAAATTCTTCACATACCTGTCAATTACTGCTAATTTTTCTTTTGTTGTGTTGTATGTAAACGGTTTGTACAAACTAGATTCACCGGGAGCAATAGATAATGTATATAAATTGTCATATTGGAGCAAAAAATCAACAAGCGATTTGACGGATTCTATATCGTCATTTAAATTGGTTATGACTGATTTTACCATAAATTGTATGCCATACCTTTCAAGAGTCTCAAAAGTATTCTTCATCTTTTCGAAATATTGTAAATCCACACTCAACATTTTCTGAAGAACAAGAGGATTGGTAGAATCTAAAGAAATTTGTATCTTTGAAATACCCAATTCTTTTAATTGTGCTATTTCTTTCTCAGAAATAGGTATCTTGGTCGAAATGTAAGGATTATACTCGTTTTGATGGAGGAAATCAATGATTTCAGGCCAACGTTTATAAGTGAAAATATCGCCGCCGCTTATACCAAAATCCCTACAACCTAAAATATGTGCTTCGGTTATCAGTTCTTTGATTCTTTCCATTGAAAGATGATTTTTCACTTGATGTTTAGTGTCTGCATAGCAATATACACAGTTGGTCATACATTTATTTGTAAGCATCAACATGATTTCATTCGGAATGTAATATCTCATTGTCTCAACATCTATCCCTTCCGATATGATTTTATTAATATCAGCATTTGACAATAATTTACGTGTTGGACAATTGTTTTTTTCAATGAGAAAGTTTTTGGGAATAGGAGCGTAATGCTTGTCTGATAATCTATAGTTAACTTTTTCCGGATTATTGATATATTGACTGAATGTTTCTATTACTTCCGGCACTGGCACAGCTAATATTTCAGAAAGTTCTACAGCAATGTCCTTAAAACTCCGTGATCCGTCAAAAGAAGAAAAAAGTTTTGCGACCATCGGATGCATTATCATTGCGTAATTGGTTGTGAAATCGTCACATAAATGATCGTAATTGTTACAATAAAGAGAATTGTTATTAGTAAGCACGACACGTTTGATGTCCGACCTGAATTTATAGGCTGGATTAATCACATAATGTTTGTTTATGTCAATATTTTTCATATAAACTATTTTAAATTGTTTTTATAATGATAGCGAGGCGTTTGGCCTTGCTATCGCGCAATTCTAATACCATCCGGATGTACATGAAATACCAGAGATGCAATGAGGTTCACAGAAACAATCGATAGATCCAAGGGTCGTGCAAGAATGTGTTAATCCTCCACCACCAGGACCTACTGGAATCTCACCACCACCAGGACCTACTGGAATCTCACCGCCACCAGAACCGCCACCGGGAGTTCCCCCACCAGGGTTTTCTCCCCCTAAAAGTTTGGACGTTTCTTGTTTAGATAAGCAACTATAAGCTTTTTTTAATAATTCTTTTTCTTTTTTACTCATAATCCAAAGTTTTTTCATCATATATAATTCCCCCTTTCCCGCGGGGCGTGCCGCACTTTGCAAGCACGTTTCGGGTCTGCCATCCGAAACGGAAAAGTTGTATCTTTGCCGCCGGATTTCCTGTGCCATCGCGTGACAAACATCACGATATATGCGACCTGAGGTGCTTTGCGGCAGGGAACATCGCTAATGGTTCCTTAAATATCAATGCGATGCCCATGCTTGGGTACCTATAATTCCTGCTCCGCTACCGGCCAATTGCACACCATAGCGGAGCATCATCCAATGAAGTTGTTTTTGCCTAACCGTTGCAGGTCAGGGGTGTTGGTCTGGTTGAGAACAGGCTTTTTCATATCGCTAATGTCCGATTGGATTTATCCTTCAATTTTTTGCAAGAATAGAAAAATTCCATTTACGAAAATTATTCAAGTTTGTTCAAGTTTATTCAAGTTTGTTCAAGTTTGTTCATCTTGACACAGATTGGCATGGATTGCAAGTGTTCATTTGAAACGAAGCTTATCTGCCGAGATGTGTAGATTTCCCCTTATGATGTTTATTCTATTCAAAGATGTTTCGTAGTCACTTGCCTCCACTCATCTTCACAATGAAACTTTTTCACGGCCGATTCCCATAGCGAGTAGTGTGCGAAACGATTACGTGGTTTGTAAATATAACGTATGATTTGAAATAGTTTCTCTTCACCTATTAATTTGTAAAATTCATACACAAACAGAGGCCCCTTGATATAAAAATACAAATCGTTATAGGGTTGTGCCGTACTTTTTCTTAAGGATAAAATAGTTTGAAAATCTGTTGTAAAATATTCTATATTTGTATAATAAGTCAGATTTTGCATATCATCTATCAGTTTTTCAAATGCTTTGTCTCCAGCCCAGGATTTGTAATATAGCCAGTTTACAAACTCTGCTACTGATTCTCCCATGAAAAATTTCCCTTCTTGAACATATAATGTGTGTGAACCAATCCAAGAATGAACGGCTTCATGTGAAAATTGCATTTCGTTCCAAAGTTCTAAGTTTATCATACTCCTGCCGGCAAGAATGAATCTGTCGAAACCAACCCCCTGATTTTCCAATGTTTCCACAATCCTAATTGTCCTACGTGGCAACTTCCACAAATTTTCATTATACCATCTGAAAGCATCCATCGTTCGATAGGCAATGATATGTATCAAAGAGTCTTTCTGTAGCGAATCGGAAGTGAATATTTTGTTTCCTTCGGCATCCATGCTCAAAAAGCGAGGACGCTCCCGAATATAATAAAAGGATAGTGTTGATTTCCATTTTGTTAGGCTTAAGGTATCATAAATACCATCTTTGGATATAAAAATGGGGAAATCCTCGTCGAATAATTTGTATTCATAATGAATAATATTGCCTTGTACATGGCGTCTGCATTCTTTCGAGCATGCTTGTACAAAATAATTTCCAGGAAGCGTGATAGTTACTTTATAATTGGAAAATTGGTCATAAAGAAGAGGATACCATCTGATGAAACGTTCCAGAAAAAATTGTGTGTTAGGCGTGTTGGCATTTGACAAAATACTGTTCAGGGAATAGGTCAACTTTATATTATTGAAGGAGGAACTTGCTGTAAAAAAAAGTGTGTCGTTTTGTAGTAAATAGGAGGAGGAGTGTTCGTTACATAAAAACTCATCAATGCTTAAATCACTGTTGAAAAGTAAATAATTCATCTGCCGTTCATAATCATAGCTGACGTTGCCTGATAATTCAACAGACACATTCCAAATACTATCAGAAAGAGCGAGCTGTATTTGATAGTTATTTGGCGGGGAACTCTTCTGTGCAACGACATGGTGACAGAGGAGTATGACAATTAATGATAGTGTTGATATTAGCTTCATCGGTTATCTGATTATAAGTTGAAATATACAAACGTATTATATTAGACCAGTATATATCATAGTATTTGCATAAATACTCATAAGGGAAATATGTATTGTTGTGAACAAGCCATTTTAGTGCAAAGCACGCTCCTCCGCAAAGATGTCTTAACCAGCAATTTTTACACCTGTCATAATGACCAACATATTTTGCAAACCAGTCATTTCTGGTTGCCTTTTCAAAGGCAATTCCCTGATAAATATCTCCAATACTATAGGTTTCATTGTGAGACATGTATGCACATGTGTAGAATTTACCATTAATATCAGTGTGTAACGAATTTTTACAGGCACCACATCCAAAATATCTAACTGATTTATAATGTATCTTTTTTAAATCAATCATGATTTTTAAATTATATATTTTGTTATTATTTTGGATATCACTGATGTAAGAATCTGTAATGGACGAGAATACCATATCAAAATTGTTCAGATCATTTATCAATGGTTTATAATGTCCTGTTACAGATGGAGTTGAAATGTCAAACATAAATGGAAATGCTTTTTCTTTGAAAAAATTGAATGTTTTTATTGTATTTGTATTATTTGGTGTGATAACTGTTTTGCAGGCAAAGTTAACACTATTTTTTTGTAAGTAATCCACCCCTCGAAGAGCATCTTTAAAACTTCCACTGCCATTTTTATATTTTCTATTCTGATCATGAGAGGTTTCATCTCCATCAACACTAACATTTACAGCCCAATTATTTTGCTTAAAAAAAACAGCTGTTTTATTTGTGATTAGTGTCCCATTGGTGTTCAATTCTATATAATCTGTTTTAAGGTGCTTGGAGGAACAAATAGAAGGTATTTGTTGCATTAATTTGAAATTCAGTAATGGTTCGCCTCCTCCTGAAAAATAGAAATTTATGGAGTCTCTTTCAGAAGAAGCGAAGAATGACACTATTTTCTCAAATTGTTCAAATGAAAGTAACTGATGCAAGCGTTGATAGGCGCTTATAAAACAATAAGAGCAGTTTAAATTACAGCCATTGACTAAATTGATAGATACAGTTTTTATTTTGTCAATGGAAAATGTACAATCTTTTATCGTGTATGTAGGGTTTCTATGTCTATTTGCGAATTTGATAAGTGTATTCTTATCGTTGATTTCCGTACATTTTACTATTTCTAGATTATCACAAAAGAAAGCATATGTGTTATTGTTGCAATAAAAAAATTTAATGTTTTTTTCTTCCATAGTGAATAATTAAAAAAAATGTTGTGGGGAGTTTTCCCCCACAACATCGAATAATTTTACCATCCGCCCATAGAGGGACAAATCGAATTTGCACCAGCTCTGTCGCAACCATTGCAACCAGAAACAAGATTCCAATCAATAGGTTTGTTGTCATTGCCAAAGCCACCTTCCCCATTGTCACCATTTGGAGATTCTCCTCCAACAATGAGTTTTAAGGATTCCCCGTTAAGGGATTGAAGTATGATTTCATTATCGTTATTCATATTTACTTACAATTTAATATCAACAATAACCCAACGTTAATTAATTTTGGGCGTTAACTACATATTTGTCATCCTGGAAAAGTTGTATCTTTGCCGTCGGATTTCTTGTGCCATTGCGTGACAAACATCACAATATATGCGACCTGAGGTGCTTGGTGGCAGGGAACATCGCTATGAGATCTGTTATACATCAATGCGATGCCCCTGCTTGGGCACCTTTAATTCCTGCTCCGCTACCGGTCTGTTGCACACCATAGCGGAGCTTCACCCAATGAAACGGTTCTTTCCCAACCGTTGCAGGTCAGGGGTATTGGTCTGGTTGAGAACGGGCTTTTTCATATCGCTAATGTCCGATTGGATTTATCCTTCAATTTTTTTTGCAAGAATAGAAAAAATCCATTTACGAAAATTATTCAAGTTTGTTCAAGTTTGTTCATCTTGACACAGGTTGGCATGGATTGCAAGTGTTCATTTAAGATTACGTCTCCTCTCCCCAAATCCTCCTGTTCAGTTCCTTAATCCGTTTCTTGTCCGGCACGAACCCCGTTTCGCGGCTATATGTGCCACATTCCTCCACTGGGATGTAGCCCTCTTGTCCTTCCCACAGGCAGATGTAGGGATTGTAGGGGCATTTGGCGGGCTGGGAGTAGATGTTGCTTGGATCTTTGATGAAGGCGCGGCAGTCGGTACACATATAGCGGAACTCGCAATCTTTGCAGACATCAATCTGGTCCTTGCTGATATACCACATATCCTTGAACCCTGGTTTGCTGACTGCTTCCTCCAAAGTGGTGTCTTTAATGTTGCCGTAGCTCTTGGCCATGGCCGGGCAGTTCTTGATGTTCCCCTCCGCATCGATGCATACCTTGCGGTTGAGGCAGGTGTTATGGCGCTGGGATTCGGTGAAAAAGGGGAGATTGATAACCATATTCCCAGCACAAATGCCTCCACATTCATAAAGTGAAAACCCACGAGAATGATATTGGATTTTTTGTTTTGTTTTTTCAACAACAATCTTATCTCTCCGAGGAGAATGATAGTAATGAATGTGACGAATACGAGCATTCTCTTTAAGAAAACTCCAATATTGAGGACCTAAATAGCGATAATAATTTGAAAAAATATCAATGTGTTCAGTCGTGCTCTCTTCTACTCTGTTGCAAATATTCCGGATTAGTGGCAAGTTAAAATGACTTCCCAAATCAATGATTCTTATTGCCTGACAATCGAAATTTGTTAGAGATGCGATAGAGTTTTCTAAAATTTCCACATTACTATCACTATTGAAAATAATGATAGCGGTTGACATTTCAAATGGGGTCGAAAAATCCATTGGGAGGTCAGGCAACGTTTCCTTTTCATCTGTATAAATAGCAAAGTCATTCTCAACAAAATACTGTAATATTTTCAGATACCCTTCCCGATTTTGGAATTGAAGCTGGTGGTATAGGGCATCCAACGGCATGTCTGCATACTTCTCGAATGTCTTGTAAAACAGATGTGACACTTTAACGTAACGTCCTCTGAAAACATCGCATACAAGCGCGTTTCTATATCCCTTGACTAATAGACAATTAGCCCAGAATTTGAAATGCAAATTTCTGTTATTGATGTTGTGAGCAAATGGGTTTGTAAAAATCATTTTGAATGTATTTGGTTCCGTTGTGGTGGTGAATAGAAATGGAAATACCATCTTGCCCCATTTTTTCCATAAACAATAGGGTGATGGGATAATTGGCCTTTTGAATGCGTTGTTTGATTTTTTGTCTCATAATCAGCGTATTAAAAATTTTGCTATGGCGCTTTCCAGATAATAATTACAGGGCTTGGAAACCATACCAAATTGACCAACCGGGTTGACTTCTAGAAAATAATACCTCCCATCATTCCCCAAAATCAGATCAAGAGACCCGCAGTTTAGAGATAAGTTCCTCATCAGCAATTTGATTTTTTTCTCAATATGATCGGGCAATTGATATGGAATCACACGGTTGGGATGCTTTCGGTTATAGCGTCGGAAGTCTATCTTGGTTTGCTCATCAAATGTAGAACAAATTCCCATGCTATACATTTCACCATCAAGGAAGAATGTCCTTATTTCCAAATTTTTATCAATAAATTTCTGACATAGGCAAGGAAAGAATGTGTCATTAAGCTGATCTATCATCTTCTTTGTACATACCGTTGTATATTGGGTATAGGGCTCCCCATTTATGTGTATGTGGGACACGTCTTGTATTGGCTTGATGATGATATTTTTGGATTGAAATTTTGTAATTTCATTTTTAGAGGAGATGATACGGCTTTCAGGAAAATCAAGTCCCGCAGTTTTAGCTTCTATGAGTTGTGAAATCTTGCTGATACGGCTATTATAGTGCCTGTTCAACCATTTATTATCCTTATGTAATTCACAAAATGCATCGAAGAATGCCTTTTGCTCAGCAGTGAAAAGTTTACCCATTTCCATATCCGAAGAGGTATTGGTAATGGCAACAAGTGACAACAGGGCCGGATGTCTTCGATACCAGATTCCCCGTATCAGCGTGCGGTCATATTTTGACGGGCTTGCGCCAAGAAACATTACGTCAGGATGTTTCAGCACAAATTCTTGCAAATCCAGCAAGTTATTAATCCGCGTGACATTACCTCCAAGACGTTTGATCCAATGAATAACTTCGCTTGAGGAAGGATCCCCTTCAGTTGTCAAAACGATAATAGTATCAGTCATAATCCACAATCTTTGTTTTCAAATTTTCTATATCCACCGGATACAGTCCCATCGTTTCACGCCGTTCATTCAGATGGTCAATGTCTTCAACCGGCTGTGACCGTCCACCCCGATAGACCTGACAGCCATATCTTTGCGGCAATTTCTTTATAACCAGGCTACGATCAATCATATAAGCCATTTTATCGCGGGGCACATCCCCAGTTTTCATCAATGGGATAAGTTTCTCAATAAGAGAATCTTGCAGTTCTGAATGGATATGCATCATAATGATATAAGCACTATAAAATCCCTCATAACCCACATTCCGGAATGTGGGCAACCCATGTTCATTAATGAGCCTTTCGAATTTGATGGTATTGGCAGAATCCATAGCTACCATAATGGCTCTTATGGAGTCCCGAACCATCGCATCAGTAGCATGAATGTACGCATACCGCACCGCAGAATCAACGATTTGAATTTGCTTCAGTGTGTCGATATACCATTGGTTTTTATGTCCATAGATATGGGAAAGTGAATCACATTCCGCCCACCAATTTTTCTTTTTATAAAAACTGAAAATAGGATTGTCTAAAAATCTAATGTCGAAGCATTTGTTTTTCGTGAGAGCGAGAAGTGTCTGGTACACCGAATTTGTATCACTGCACATTGCCGCCGCCATACAGAAATTCCTCATATCTGCGTAATCGACAATTTGTCCATAAACTTGAAGCATTTGCTGATAGTGGCATAATGCCGTATCATAATATTTTTGTTCAAAGGCGCGTTTCGCTTGAAAATTCAGGGAGCAGTACTTTCTCCATTCTTCCGATTGCGAGAAAGCGGACAGATGGGGGAGTATAAACAACACGATGATTAATAACCTTTTCATACGTAAGAAGGATATAATGGGGGCAATTTGAGCCCCCGTGATATTAGGGTATAATAGCAACGTGTTGTGTATCAACAATCAGATCTGGATCTGAATCCGGATCACTGTCACAGTCATCGTCACCCGGTTCTGGAGACTGTTGGGTAGAGGAATCGCATGTTGAACAATCTTCAGTTTCTGTAGCTGTATCGTGACCAATTTGCCCGCCAATTACATTTCTGGGATTATCAATTCTCATTTCTTCAAATTCTTCTAACAATTTGTCTTTTTTCATTTTCGTTTATTTTACATTTAACACAATTCCCCCTTCCCCGCGGGGCGTGCCGCACTTTGCAGGCACGTTTCGGGTCTGCCATCCAAAACGGGAAAAATGTATCTTTGCCGTCGGATTTCCTGTGCCATCGCGTGACAAACACCACAATATATGCGACCTGAGGTGCTTGGTGGCAGGGAACATCGCTATGAGGTCCGTAAAACATCAGTGCGACGCCCCTGCTTGGGCACCTTTATTGTTTCTGCTCCGCTACCGGTCTGTTGCACACTATAGCGGAGCATCACCCAATGAAACTATTCTTCCCTAACCGTTGCAGATTAGGGGTGCTGGTCTGGTTGAGAACTGGCTTTTTCATATATGGGAACTCCTTGCTCATTATACTCTATACAAAGATCATGTCTGATTATAACAGTTTCGTAATTGAAAGGTGATGGACGGTTATCTATAAAGATTCTGAATTCCTGCCTCTTTTTTACGTATATGTTCTGCAATAAACTCATGGATATGTCCTTTATAGTACGTGCAATAGTTGTTGTTCGCACTATAGAATTTGTTCTGCACGCGCTGGATAGGACATCCTCCGTGACAAATCGGCAAATACGGGCATTCCCGACATTGTTTGTCCTCCAAGGGGTCGGCACCATACATTTGACGGTTGAGCAATGTTCTGTCTGTAATCAACATATTTCCGTCTTTGTTTATCTTTCCGACGATAAATTCGGGATTTCCTATATGTTCCCAACACTTATAAACAGTTCCATCAGGTCCGAAAGACAGCGACAGAGGGTTTCGGATAGCACATTCCGTAATATGACGAGATGGGTATCTCACCTGGGGCGAGTCAATGCCGGAATTTGACAGCCCGAGTATGTAATGAGGGTATTCTCTATGAGTGAAAAGGTTCCCCTTGTCTGCCATACCGCTTTCGTCCCTGTCCATCACAAAAGCCGGGGCGATGGCAACATTTTTACCTCTGAATCGTTCATGAACTAGATTTTGCAACGCCTCATATTCGTGTGCATTTGTTTTGGTGAGATTTGTGCGAATGACTATATGGATTTCGGGAGCGATCGCAGTTGTCAAATCAATGTTGTCCAGAACTTTGGAAAAAGCGTCGTCGCATCCGGTAGTGAATTTGATTTTGTTGTGGGATTCTTTCATCCCATCAAGCGTGATTTGCATTTGAGAGACTTTCATTCTCTGCAAAGCTCTTATATTTGGCTCGTTGAGATGGAATCCAGATGTGACGATGTTCGACACAAACGTAACTCCTTTCAATCTTCGTTTCAGTTTCCGGTATAGCTTTTCCATTTGAGGCGCAGCCATAAGCGGTTCTCCGCCGAACCATGTGATTTTAGCCAGTTTGATGTTCTCCAAGGAGGAAACAAATTTTGCGATGCCACGCATGACATTCTCACTCATGTAAACGGGAGATTTTGTCCTCTCAAAGCAGTAATGGCAGTCAAAACAGCAATCCATTGTGGGGGCAATGGTTAAAATCAATCCATTATTTTCAGATCTAATTGATTGAATAACAGATTTATAAATCAGAAAATCATCCTCGTCATTTTCTGTGAGATGTTTGTTGTCACACAATGATTCAATTAGAGCATTATCTAAAGAATCAGCCAAATCAATATGATTTGTTTTTGCGGATTTTAGATAGTTGTACAACTCATCATCCACTTCAGTCAATGCATTGGACAGAGTGTTATATAGGAATTTTCTGTTGTCATGCTCTACAAAAAAGGTGTAACGGGATACATTCAAGGTGTGTTTGCCTTTTATCATTTTTGTGTTTGATTTTTTTTGTGTGGGGGAGGCTGTCCGAAAACTCTAACGCAGATTGACTTGATTTAAACTGTCGGT
>R23__coassemble_232_pt1 | contig 40537 bp, 40 predicted proteins | sample R23__metabat2_high_PE_022 | metagenome-assembled genome bin R23
CTTGTACCCCCTTCACCCCTTTTACCCCTTTTACCCCTTTTACCTCATGTACCTATTCATCCCTTTTTGCCATAATCATCAATAAAAAAATAACAACATCATGCAATTTCACCCTGAAAAATGTAGAATTCCCGACGAAATAGGGAGACCCTTCATCGATGCCGATGAACTTTGGGATTACATCAACAACACGAAAAGCACGCCGGAGCGAGTGCGCGAAATTATCCAAAAATCGCTGGACAAGAACCGCCTGACACTGGAAGAGACCGCCGTGCTCATCAACACCACCGATCCGGAGTTGGTGGAAGAAATCAAGGAGGGCGCCCGCGAGCTGAAACGCCGCATCTACGGCAACCGCATTGTGCTCTTCGCGCCGCTCTATGTGGGCAACTACTGTGTAAACAACTGCAAATACTGCGGTTTCCGCTCCTCCAACCACGAGCAGGTGCGCACCACGCTCACCGATGAGGAGTTTGTGCGCAACATCGAAGCTTTGGAAGACGATGGCCAGAAACGTCTGATCCTCGTCTATGGCGAGTCGCCGAAATACTCTCCCGAGTTCATCGCACACACCACCAGGTTAGCCTACTCGGTGAAGAAAGGCAACGGCTCCATCCGCCGCGTCAACATCAACGCCGCCCCGCTGGATGTGGAAGGCTTCCGCATCGTGAAAGAGGCCGGCATCGGCACTTACCAGATTTTCCAGGAGACCTACCATCCGGAGGCCTACGCGTGGTACCATCCTGCCAACACCATCAAAGGCAACTTCGAGTGGCGACTCACCGCCATGGACCGCGCACAGCAGGCCGGCATTGACGACAACGGTCTCGGCATCCTCTTCGGTCTGTACGACTGGCGTTTCGAGGTGATGGCCATGATTCGCCACACCAACCACCTGGAAGCCTGTTTCAATGTGGGTCCGCACACCATCTCCTTCCCGCGTATCAAAGATGCTTCCGGTTTGGACATCGACAAGAAATATTTCGTGGATGATGACACTTTCGAGAAGATCATCGCCATCTTCCGTCTGGCCGTGCCATACACCGGCATGATTCTGACCGCCCGCGAGACCGCCGAGTTCCGCGCCAAAGCTATCCAATACGGCATCTCCCAGATTGACGGCGGTACCAACCTGCAAATCGGCGATTACAAGTATCACCACGAGGAAACCGAGAAAAACAGCGACAAACAGGAAGACCAGAATCTGCACCGCGAGCAGTTCAAGATCGGTGACGATCGTAACCTCGGCGAAATCATCGACGAATTGTTGGAAGGCAACTACATTCCGAGTTTCTGCACAGCATGTTATCGTCTGGGCCGTACGGGCGAGCACTTCATGGAGTTCAGCGTGCCGGGCTTCATCAAACGCTATTGCACGCCCAACGCCATCCTCACGCTGAGCGAATACTTGGTTGACTACGCCACACCGGAAGTGGCCGCCAAAGGCTGGAAGGTCATCGAGAACAACCTCGTGAATGTGGATGAGAAGTTCCGCGACGAGCTGCTGAAACGCATTGGGCGCATCAAAGCCGGTGAACGCGATCTCTATTTCTAAAAAAAGTTAATAAGCTTGTACACTCGGAGTGACGGACAGTCTTCTGGCTCGTCGCTCCGATTTTTTATCTATCTTTGCGGCTCATTTAATACCATCATCATGAAAAGTCTGAAGATTATCAAAGCAGAATACCAACGTGTCGGTTACGATGAAGCCGATATCGAAAAAGTGGAATTTGTGGAAACAGAAGCCTCCTACAATGAGGCCGGACAGATTGTCCGCGAGGAACGTTTCGATCCCGATGGAAACCGCAACACGCTCACCATCAACTATTACAACGAAACCGGACAACTCATCCAGACGGAGCAGTTCGATCAGGACAACATCCTGCTGCAAAAGTCCGTGAACACCTACGATGACAAGGGACTGATGGTGCAACAGAGCAACTATTTCGGCAATGGCGAAACCGAGTATGTCACCCGTTTCTTTTACGATGAGAATGGTCACCTGCTTCGCCACGAAATGTACGACGACGGCAAGTTAGACTATGTGGAAAGAGAAATGCACTACCAAAACGGCCTTTTGATCAAGGAGTTTGAAAACGACGACTATGGCAACACTATGAATATCCATACATACGAATACAATGAAAAAGGTTTGGTTTCCAAATACATTCGCGATGAAGTCCAAAACAAAGACCGTCGCACCTACGAATACACCTACGATGACAAAAACAACTGTGTAAAAGAATTGGTTTACGACTACGAGAACAAGCTCATTGCCAAAACCTACCGCACCTACAATGAGAACAACCAGATGACGGAGACGGAAACCGAGGATTTGGACAACTATCGCAAGATTACGATGGAGTATGAAGGCGACCGCGTGGTAAAGAACTCCCTGCTCAATAAAAAAGACGAGCTTCAAGGTTGGGCAGAATATACCTACGATGAAAACGGCAAGGAAAACTCTGCCAAAGAATTCATCCAGGACGAAGTACAACCCGACCATTTCCGCCTGCTTCGCGAAACACGTTACGAAAGATCCTAATTTACCTCTTGTTCCTCTTTCACCCCATTCACCCATTTTTTATATCTTTGCGCCTTTAAAAAATTCAAAACGATGCTACAAATACAACTTTTAAGAGAAAATCCCCAAGAAGTAATTGACAGACTGAAAATCAAGAATTTCGATGCCACTGATTTGGTAGATGAAATTCGTCAGTTAGACACCGATAACCGCACCCTTAAAAAGAATTTGGATGACAACCTGATGGAGCAAAACCAGGGTGCCAAGCAAATCGGTCAGCTTTTCAAGGAAGGCAAGCGCGAAGAAGCCGAGGTTTTGAAAGCCCGCATGGCCGAGTTGAAAGAAGCCGAGAGAGTGGATCGTGCCAAACTGCAGGAGCAGGAAGAACTGCTGCAGACCAAGATGGTGCTGCTGCCCAACCTGCCCAGTCCCGCTGTGGCTCCGGGCAAGGGTGCCGAGGACAACGAAATTGTCTATACCGAGGGCGACGCTTCCAACTTCGACTATGACGCCATGCCCCACTGGGATTTGGTAAAGAAATATGACATCATCGACTTCGAGTTAGGCAACAAGATCACCGGTGCCGGCTTCCCCGTCTATAAAGGCAAGGGTGCCCGCATGCAGCGCGCGCTCATCGACTTCTTCCTTGACAGTGCGGTGGCCGCCGGTTTCACTGAAGTCCAGCCGCCCTACATGGTGAATGAAGACTCCGCATACGGAACAGGCCAGCTTCCCGACAAAGAGGGTCAGATGTACCACTGCCAAGTCGATAACTTCTACTTGATACCCACCGCCGAGGTGCCCGTCACGAACATCTACCGCGACGTGATCCTTAAGGAGAGTGATTTTCCGTTGAAAAACTGCGCCTACTCCGCCTGCTTCCGTCGCGAGGCCGGCTCTTACGGCAAGGATGTGCGCGGCCTCAACCGCCTGCACCAGTTCGACAAAATCGAGATTGTGGTCATCGAGCACCCCGACCGCTCCTACGAGACATTAGAGAAAATGACCAACTACGCCAAAGGACTGCTCACCAAGTTGGGGCTGCCGTTCCGCGTGCTCCGTCTCTGCGGCGGTGACATCAGCTTCACGTCCGCCCTTACCTACGACTTGGAGGTCTATTCCAAAGCCCAGCAAAAATGGCTGGAGGTCAGCTCCGTGTCCAACTTTGAATCCTATCAGGCCAACCGTCTGAAATTGAGATACAAGGATTCCACTGGCAAGACCCGTCTCGCGCACACGCTCAACGGTAGCGCCCTGGCCCTGCCGCGCGTGCTCGCCGCCATTCTCGAAAACTACCAGACCGACAAGGGCATTATCGTGCCCGAAGTGCTCCGTCCTTACACGCATTTCGACATTATCGACTAACCGTCCCGATGAAGCGCGTACTTTTATTTCTTTTGCTGCTGGTCTCTTTAGGCACGCTCGCCGCCCAACAAAGCGACGACGAGAAGCTTGCTTTGCAGTATTACAAGGACAAGGAGTACGACAAAGCCATCGAACTTTTTGAGAAGATCCAGGCTAAAAAGCCCTCTTCCTACATTTACTATTACTACTACAATGCCCTGCTGGAGCTGGAAAGATATGGCGAGTTGGAAAAACTGGTCAAAAAACAGATCAAGAATTTCGCCAACGTCCAGCGATATAAAGTGGATTTGGGGTATGTATATGAGCGTTCCGGCGATAATACCAAGGCGGAGAAACAGTATCAGGAACTGCTGAAAAACCTCCAGGCCAAGGAATATGCCGTGCAGGAACTCTACAGCGCGTTCTACTCCAAGTTGAAAATCGACTATGCCATCGAGACCATCCAAAAGGGACGGCGGTTGATGAACAACCCGCTGCTGCTGTCCAAAGAGCTGATCAATCTGTATCAATACCAGCGCCAGACCGACAAAGTGATTGAGGAGGTGCTGTTGATGGTAAAGGATGACGACCAGCAGAAATTCATGGATCAGGCCAAGACCGCTATCCAGAACCTGCTCATGGATGACGAGGACAACCAGAAGTATAACACGGTGAAAGTCAATCTGCAAAAGATCATCCAGAAAAACCCATCCAACCTCAGCTATCTCACTTTGTTGTATTGGGTCAACCAACTGCATAAAGAGTACGGCGAAGCCTTTGTTCTTGCCAAGGCTATTGACAAGCGGATGAAGACCGAATGCGTCAAGACCTACGAGCTGGCGTGTCTGGCTGCCGACAACCGCGATTTCCCCACAGCCATTGAAGCGTTGGAGTACATCATCAACCTCGGCGATGGTGTTTTCAACTACAATCAAGCCAGAATGAAGATCCTGGATGTGCGCTACTCACAGCTAACCTCCACTTCTCCTGTCAAACTGACGGAAGCCTTACGGTTGATGAAGGATTATCAAACCGTCATCGATGAGAACGGCATCAACTCCGGCTCCATGGAATGGATACGAAAATATGCGCATTTGTTGGCTTTCTACGTCAACATGCCGCAGGAAGCCATTGAAGTGCTCAACCAGGCCATGAATAACACCCGCGATGCCAAGGAGAAGAACCAATACAAGATCGACCTGGCCGATGTGCAACTCTACATGGGCAACGTATGGGACGCCACACTGAACTATTCGCAGGTGGACAAGGATATGCCGAACGACGCCTTGGGAAATGAAGCCAAGTTCAAAAACGCCAAGCTTTCGTTCTATATCGGTGAGTTTGAATGGGCCAAAAGCCAACTTGACGTGCTCAGTGCGGCCACCTCCAAACTGGTGTCCAACGATGCCATCTACTTCTCCCTGCTCATTTCCGACAATCTGGAAGAGGAAGAAGAGGATGAGGACGATGAAGACACCACCTATCTGCTGTTTGAGAAAACCTCCACAAACCTTCCGTTGAAAAAATACGCCCAAGCCGATTTTCTCATCTTTCAAAACAAAGACGAACAGGCGTTGATAGAGCTCGACTCCGTCATTATCCTGTCTCCGTTAGGCACATTGGTGGATGACGCCCTCTATCAAAAGGCGCTCATCTACATCAAACAGAAAAACTATCTGGGTGCAGAGGCTCTTCTGAAACAGATTGAAGAGAAGCACGGACAGGAATTATTGGGCGACGACGCCGTATTCAAGCTGGCGGAACTTTACGAGTATTATCTCAAAGATATTCCGCAAGCCATGGAATATTATCTCAAAATCATGCAAAATTACAGCAGCAGTCTCTACGTGGTGGAGGCTCGCAAACACTACCGCGCCCTGCGTGGAGATGCCATAGAGTAGCCATGTATAACGATAAAGTACGAGCAAAAAAGAGATTAGGACAACATTTTCTCAAAAACGAGGATATTGCCCGAAGAATCGCGGAGGCTGTGCGCACTCCCGACGCACACGTGTTGGAAATCGGCCCCGGTATGGGTGTGCTCACTCAATATTTACTGCAACAAAACTTCGCAGACCTCGCCGTGGTGGAACTGGACGAAGAATCCGTGGCCTATCTGCAACAACATTTCCCGCAGTTGGGCGACAACCTCATCGCCAGCGATTTCCTGCGCATGGATTTAGCCGAACGCTATCAGGACAAGTTCGTCATCGTAGGCAATTTCCCCTACAACATCTCCTCACAAATCCTCTTCAAAGTGCTGGATTACAAAGACCAGGCCGTGGAGGTGGTGGGCATGTTCCAAAAAGAGGTGGCAGAGCGAGTGACGGCCAAAGCCGGCAACAAGCAATACGGCATTTTGAGTGTGCTTTTGGAGGCTTTCTATGACACCGAATACCTGTTCACGGTCGGAGAAAACGAGTTCAACCCGCCGCCGAAAGTGAAATCCGCCGTAGTGCATCTTACCCGCAATTTCGACAAGAAATTGCATTGCGACGAGGCCACCTTTAAACTTGTGGTGAAAACCGCGTTCAACTACCGCCGCAAGACACTGCGCAACGCACTGCAATCGCTACCCTTCCCTGCTGACTTGATTGCCTCCGACCCCATCTTCTCCAAACGCGCCGAACAGCTGACCGTACAAGATTACGAAAATCTATGCCTCCAACTCCATAAATCCTAACCCCATTACCCCCTTTACCCCTTTTACCTCTTGTACCTCATTCACCCCCTTAACCCCTTTACCCCAATGAAAAAAGTAATGTATTTGTGCCTGCTCATCTGTATCATGGCAGGCTGTCTGTCGCAAAAGAAATTAGTTTCCGTGAACAAAGAGACAAACGAAGTAGAACTCAAGGTAGGTCAATCCTGCGAGATACAGTTCCGCACCAACGCTTCCACCGGTTTTTGGTGGCAAATAGCCAACGCCGATGAAATCACGGTGGTGGAATCCGGGGACAAACGCTATGAAAGCAATGCTCCGGAAGGCATGGTAGGCGCATCCTCCGAACTTTTCTGGAAGTTCACGGCCAAAGAAAAGGGCACGCAAACCATAAAGTTTGTCTATGCCCGCCAGGATATCGATAAGCCTACTCGCACCCGTGACGTGGTAATCACAGTGAAATAATGACACCCACCCGCATCTTTGTGGCCATTCCGGCCATGGATGAACTGCAAGAACTGCCCCTGACGCTTCAGGATTTGGCAGAACAGCACGTCCGTGCGCCGTTTGAGGTCCATGTCTGCGTGAACCAGCCCGAGGCCTATTGGCAGGATGAGAACCTCCATTCCATCTGTGTTCACAATCAAGAACTTCTCGCATATTTGAAAAACATTGCCGCGCTGCCGGTGCAAGTATTGGACTACGCCTCTCCCGGGAGAGGATGGAAAGGGAAAAACCATGGCGTGGGGTGGGCGCGGAAGATGTTGTTCGACAACATCCTAAAAGAAGCCAACCCCGATGTCATTGTCATCAGTCTGGATGCCGACACGCGCATCCAGCCAGGCTATTTGCAGTCGATCGCGGACAATTTCGCGGCGCATCCCGAATGGCCTGCCATTGCCGTGCCCTACTATCACCCGCTCACGGGCGACGAGGCGCGCGACAGGGCCATTTTGCGCTATGAGCTCTACATGCGCAACTACGCTATCAACCTGCTCCGGATCGGGAGCCCGTACGGGTTCACCGCTATCGGGTCGGCGATGGCCTTGCGCGCGGGGGCCCTGCGCAAAGTCGGAGGCATCACCCCGCTCAAGAGCGGCGAGGACTTCTATCTGATGCAGAAAATGCGCAAGATGGCGGTCGTGGGCCTCTACAACGACGAATGCGTCTATCCCGCCGCCCGCTACTCCTCCCGCGTCGCTTTCGGCACCGGCCCCGCCATGATGAAGGGCAGCCAAGGCGATTGGGACAGCTACCCCATCTTCGCCAAATCCTGTTTCGATTCCATCGCGGAAAGCTATAAGCAGATTCCCCAACTCTTTCATCAAGACCGGCACACGGATTTTCTGGATTTCCTACAGGAAACAAGCCGGTCAGCAACTTCGTTATGGCAGCCCATCCGGGACAATGTGAAAGATCTTCCCCACTTTGTACAGGCGTTTCACGAAAAGGCAGACGGGTTGCGAATACTGCAATACGTGCGCCGGCAACACAAAAACACTCAAACTGAAGAGGCTCCTACGCTCTACGAAAACCTGTCTTCCTGGATTCCGGAAACAATCCCATCTTGGTGGAAGCCCGAACTGCGTTTTGAGCAGTTTTCGGTCGAACAAATGAACAACGTCCGAAATCTTCTTTTCCGCTACGAAAACGAGCTGAGAAAAAAGATTGACGATTACAAATAATATTCTTATTTTTGCAGCCTTGAAAATACTGTATTAAAAACGTAATTACTTATAAAATAAAAACTTATGGAAAAGATTAAAATTGGTATCAATGGTTTTGGTAGAATCGGCAGATTAGTTTTCAGAGCTACCACCGAAAGAGACAATGTTCAAGTTGTGGCTATCAACGACTTGCTGGATGTGGATTACATGGCTTACATGCTGCGTTATGACACCACACACGGCAGATTCAACGGCACAGTTGAGATTGAAGACGGTATGCTGGTCGTGAATGGCAACAAGATCCGCGTCACCGCTGAAAAGGATCCCGCCAACTTGAAATGGAACGAAGTGGGTGCTGACTATGTAGTGGAATCCACCGGTCTGTTCCTCACGGAAGAACTCGCTTCTGCCCACCTGAAAGCCGGTGCCAAGAGAGTGGTCATGTCCGCTCCGTCCAAAGACGACACTCCGATGTTCGTGATGGGCGTGAACAATAAGGAATATGCTGGCCAATCTATCGTGTCCAACGCTTCCTGCACCACCAACTGTCTGGCTCCGTTGGCCAAGGTCATCAACGATAATTTCGGGTTGGAAGAGGGTCTTATGACCACCGTACACGCTGCTACCGCAACCCAGAAGACGGTTGACGGTCCTTCCAAGAAAGACTGGCGCGGCGGTCGTTCCATCTTAGGCAACATCATTCCTTCCTCCACGGGTGCCGCCAAGGCTGTGGGTCGCGTGATTCCCGAACTGAAAGGCAAACTCACCGGTATGTCCTTCCGCGTTCCTACCGCTGATGTTTCCGTCGTGGACTTGACCTGCAAAATCCGCAAAGCTGCCACATACGATGAAATCAAAGCAGCTGTGAAGAAAGCTTCCGAAAACGAACTCAAGGGTATCCTCGGCTACACCGAAGAGGCTGTGGTTTCCACCGACTTCCTCGGCGAAAAGAGAACTTCCATTTTCGACGCTACCGCCGGTATCATGCTCAACGAGCACTTCGTGAAACTGGTTTCCTGGTATGACAATGAAATCGGTTACTCCAACAAGGTTGTCGATCTCATCTGCAGCATGAACGAAACCGTGAAGTTGTAAGAATCTGTTTTTTTTCAATCTTTTTAAACTTTTAAAAGTATGAAAAAGGCAATATCGTTATTGGCAACCGCACTTTTACTGTGCGCCACATTTGTTGTGTCTGCTCAAGAGAATCAAGAAAAGAAGATCTCGTACAACATGATCAATGAATACGGATTTTACCTGGGCGGCGGTTCTCAAGGCGTAACCCAGCAAACCAATGTCGGATTTGAGGGCGTGCTTATAAACAGCATTCTCTTCAACCGCACGCAAGACCTGATTGGTATTGGTTTGGGCTACTCCGTGGATATTTGTGCCGGTCATGGTGTTCCTATGTTCCTGAACTACCGCCACTACTTCGATCGCGGCAAGGCAGTAAAACCCCTTGTCAACATCGCAGCAGGTGCCACGTTCATCTTCAGCGGAAACTTTGACTACTACGACGATTATTACAACGGAGGATATTATAATGGGATTATCTATGATTTTCCTGGATCGGAAAAATACAAAACCGGTTTCGGACTTTATGCTACCATTGCTTCCGGTTTCCGGTACAAAGCCCTTTCTTTTTCCGCCGGCTTTTATTTGAGAAGCAATCCCATCAATCACTATGTAATTGATGGCACTGGCCACTATCAACTTGAACGTTACAATGCGTTCAACGGTGGCATTCAGGTTAAACTTGGATATACCTTCTAATACGGAATTTTCTGTAATACAAAAAAAGAACGGTCGTTTGACCGTTCTTTTTTTTATTCATCGTAATCGAATTTCAAATGTTTCACTGTCATTCCCTTGTTTATTAGCTGTTTCAGGGAATCGATGCCGATTTGCAAGTGTCGCACACTGAAATTTTTGCTCACCATCTTATCCGAGGCTTCCGTTTTAACCCCATCGGGTAACATGGGCTGGTCGGAGATTAGAAGCAACGCGCCGGTAGGAATGCGGTTGTAGAAGCCCACCGAAAACAGCGTGGCCGTTTCCATATCGACTGCCGTAGCCCGGATTTCGCGCAGATACTCCTTGAAATCCTCATCGTGCTCCCATACGCGGCGGTTGGTGGTATAGACCGTGCCCGTCCAGTAGTCCAGGCCATAATCGCGGATGGTGGTGGAGATAGCTTTCTCCAAATTGAAGGCCGGCAGCGCAGGCACCTCTTCCGGGAAATAGTCCAACGAAGTACCCTCACCCCGTATGCCCGCAATGGGGAGCAACAGCTCGCCGATGCCGATGTTGGCCTTCAAACTGCCGCACTTGCCCAAAAACAGGGCCGCCTTGGGTTTGATGGCAGATAGCAAATCCATGATGGTAGCAGCGTTGGCGCTGCCCATCGTGAAGTTGATGATGGTGATATTGTCCTTCGTCGCACACTTCATGGGATGGCCTTCGCCTTTCACTTCGGCGCCCATCAACTCTGCGAAGTTATTGACGTAATCCTGGAAATTGGTCAGCAGGATGTACTCGCCAAACTCCTCCAGTTTCATTCCCGTGTAACGCGGGAGCCAGTTTTGCACAATGTCTGATTTTGTCTTAAGCATATTCTTTGTTTTTAAAATATCTGTATAAAATTGTTGATCATAGCGTTGCCAATGTCACACAACAGAGTGAAATTGAGTTCTCCGCTACTGTTTTTCTTGTCTTGCAGAAGATACGGCCTTAATGATTTTATCAAATCCTCCGACCATTCCGGCACATCATAAAACCGGCAAATCAGTTCATTTATCCGGTTGAATTGCACTTGGCTCAATCCGGCGTGCTGCATCGAAAGCCGGCTTTCATAGACCATGCCAATAGCCACAGCTTCGCCATGCGTGACGGGCTGGCCTTGCGACCAGTAATAACTCTCCAGCGCGTGGCCAAACGTGTGTCCGAAGTTCAAAACGTGCCGCTCGTTCCGGTCTTCCGGATCCAAAGCCACCACTTTCCGCTTATAAGCAACGCACCTCTCTATCCATTCGGGAAGGATGGTTTCGGCAGTCAGTACTCGGATGGAACAAAGTTGATTGAACAACTCCGGCGAGGCAATGAGCGCATATTTGATCATCTCGCCAAACCCGCTTTTCAACTCCGCTGCAGGCAGGGTTTTCAGGAATTCCAGATTGGCGGGCATCATGTAGTCGGGTTGGCGCACCGTGCCGATGCAGTTTTTGATATGGCCGAAGTTGATACCGGTTTTGCCGCCGTGCGCTGCGTCAATCATCGCCAGCAGTGTGGTAGGACAGCTTACCGTATGGATGCCGCGCTTGAAGGTGGCAGCGGCAAAACCGCCCATGTCACATACTGTGCCACCCCCGAACAGGATGAGCGTGTCGCTCCTGTCCATCTCGAAGTCCAGCATCCGATTCCAAATCCGGATCAATTGCTCTGTGTTTTTGGACTCCTCCCCGGCGGGAACCACCATCGTCTGACACTCGAAAACGGACGACAAACGCTCAAAATACTGCGGGTAGAGGCCAGCCACATTCGTGTCGGTCAGCACCATCACGCGGCGCGTGGCCCATTGGTTCAGTATTTCGATGAGTTCATCCATATCTGATATTTTCGGTGTACGGGCGAATAACGGCTACTCTGCAGAATCGGCACGCTTTTCGGCACGCTTGCGCTCGAGCTCGTCGAGGATGATCTTGCGCAGACGGAGCGATTGCGGGGTAATCTCCAGATACTCGTCCTTTGCGATGAACTCCATGTATTGCTCGAGGGAATACTTAATCGCCGGAGCGAGCACGAGCTTCTCGTCGGAGCCGGCAGCACGCATGTTGGACAGCTTCTTGGATTTGCACACGTTTATCACCAAGTCGCCTTGGCGGATATGCTCGCCAATAACCTGACCGGCATAGACCTGGTCGTTGGGTTCGATGAAGAAACGGCCGCGGTCCTGAAGTTTGTTCAATGAATAGGCGTATGCCTGACCCGTTTCCATCGCAATGAGCGAACCGGCGTGGCGGCCTGGAATTTCGCCCTTCCCCGGTTGGAACTCCATGAAACGGTGCGATACAATGGCTTCGCCTTCGGTGGCCGTAAGCAGCTGGTTGCTCAAACCGATCAAACCACGGGAAGGGATGGTAAATGTCAAGTGCACGCGGTCATTGAGCGTGTCCATGCTCTGCATCTCACCCTTTCTGCGCGACACGTGGTCGATCACACGGCTGGACATCTCCTCCGGCACCAACACGGTGAGTTCCTCGATCGGCTCGCATTTCTGGCCGTCAATCTCCTTGATGATGACCTGCGGTTGGCCCACTTGCAATTCGTAACCTTCGCGGCGCATGGTCTCGATAAGGATGGAAAGATGGAGAATGCCACGCCCATACACGTTCAGACGGTCGGGCGAGTCGGTTTCTTCGATGCGCATGGCCAGGTTGCGTTCCAATTCGGCATACAGACGGTCGCGCAAGTGACGGGAGGTTACATATTTACCCTCTTTGCCAAAGAACGGCGAGTTGTTGATAGTGAACAACATGCTCATGGTAGGTTCATCCACTTTGATGGGCTGCAGTTGTTCGGGATTCTCAAAGTCGGCCACAGTGTCGCCAATTTCGAAGTCGTCCAGTCCCAAGATGGCGCAGAGCTCGCCGGCCTCGACCGGGGTTTTGATTTTCTCTTTGCCAAGTCCTTCAAACACGTAAAGCTCTTTCACCTTGGATTGTTGCACAGTGCCGTCGCGTTTGACGAGGGATACATTCTGACCCCAGGAGATAGAACCGCGCTTCACGCGACCCACAGCAATACGGCCCACGTAGGAAGAGAAATCCAGCGAGGAGATCATCATCTGCAATGTGCCCGGGTCGGCCTTGGGCGCGGGGATGTATTTCACGATGGTGTCCAGCAAGTAGGAGATATCGGAGGTCGGCGTTTTCCAGTCGGGGCCCATCCAGCCGTTTTTGGCAGAGCCATATACGGTCGGGAAATCCAGCTGGTCGTCGGAGGCACCGAGATTGAACATCAGCTCGAAGACTGCCTCTTGTGCAAGGTCGGGCTGGCAGTTGGGCTTATCTACTTTGTTGATGACCACAATGGGTTTCAAACCCAGTTCGATAGCCTTCTGCGTCACAAAGCGGGTTTGCGGCATGGGCCCTTCGAAGGCATCCACCACAAGCAGCACGCCATCGGCCATGTTGAGCACGCGCTCCACCTCGCCGCCGAAGTCGCTGTGCCCCGGAGTGTCAATCACGTTGATCTTGACACCCTTGTAGCGCACGGAGACATTTTTGGAGAGGATAGTGATACCTCTTTCTCTTTCCAAATCATTATTGTCGAGCACCAAATCCTGCACCTGTTGGTTCTCGCGGAACAGGTGCGCTTGGTACAAAATTCTATCTACTAACGTTGTTTTGCCATGATCGACATGGGCAATAATAGCTATATTTCTAATTTCCTGCATTTTATAGATTTTCGTTAAAACGCGCAAAGATACAAAAAATGCGTTTTTCCGGTTTTTTTATACTTTTGCACCTTCATTAAAAAATATTCTTTATGAAAAAGATTCTCCTCTCATTAGTCTGTATCGCCCTTACTGCTTGCTTATGGGCGCAAGATATTCGTCCTGTTCCCATTACCGTGAGTGAAAAAAAGCCTATGTTCCAGGCTAAAAAAACTATGGAAAAGGATAAGGATAAAACCACATTCTCCACACTCTCCCTGCCCAATGGTATGGAAGTGGTATTGTGTGAAGACCATTCACAACCCAAAATCTGGGGTGCGGTTTGTGTGCACGCCGGTGGCAAGAACGACCCTGCCGACAACACCGGCATGGCCCACTATCTCGAACATCTCATGTTCAAGGGCACAGACCAGATCGGCACATTGAATTGGGCTGAGGAGAAGGAGCTGATGGACCAGATCACCGAACTGTACGATAAACTGCATGGCACAACGGATGAGAATACCAGAAGCTCTCTGTTAAACATAATCAATGATTTGAGCAACAAAGCGGTTGAGTACGCCATCCCCAATGAAGTGGATGTAATACTCAGCAAAATGGGTGGCGAAGGAGTCAATGCCTTCACCTCCAACGACGTGACCGTGTATCTCAACTCTTTCCCTTCCAATCAGCTGGAAAAATGGCTGGTTGTATATGCCGAACGGTTCCGTCATCCGGTTTTCCGTCTGTTCCAAAGCGAACTGGAGGCCGTGTATGAAGAGTACAATATGTATCAGGACCAACCCATCAGCGTCTTCATGGAAGATGCTCTTGCCGAGGCATACGGCAAACACCCTTACGGTCGCCCTGTCATCGGCTACCAGCAACATCTGAAGAATCCGCAAATTTCCGCCATGCAGAATTTCTTCAACACCTATTATCATCCCAACAACATGACCTTGGTGTTGGTAGGTGATTTCAACAGCAAAGACATACAAGAAATGCTGGACAATACCATGGGCAACTTCCATAACGAATGCGAGAATGTCAATCCGGAAATGGCTCACAACACGGAACGCATGAAAACCGACTTGAACCAAAAAGTGAAACCGTTCCAGGGTCATCAGGTTGTCACAGTCAAGGAAACCCCTGTGAAAATGGGTATCATCGGTTTCCAGACAATCGGGGCCAACGACCGCAATGAGTTTTATCTGGACATCCTGAGCGAATTTCTGAACAATGAGGATGAAACCGGCTTGTTAGACAAGTTAGTGAAGGACAACAAAATCCTTTCTGCCAATGCTTTCAACTACAGCATGTTGGAGCACGGGGTATTCGCATTCTTCTATGTACCCAAGATTGTGGGCCAGTCGCATGAAAACGCGGAGGCTTATATCTTCGCCGCACTCGACTCTCTCAAGACAGGACATTTCAGCGACCAGCTGTTTGACGCCGTCAAGATGAGCTGTCTGAAAGAACACCTGTTGAGTATGGAAACGTTAGACGAAAAGTTCTACATGGTGCTGACGGCGGTCACCAACAAGCAGAATCCCAAAGTCATCAACGAGCGCGAGCGGATGATCCGCAAACTGACGAAGGAGGACATTGTCAAGTTGGCCAACCTTTATTTCAACGACAACTGCCTGATCTATCGTTCCAACATGGGTAGCAAAGAACAAACCAAGCTGCAAAAGCCCAATTGGAAGCCCATCGTGACGCAAAACACGGAAAAAGCCTCTCAATTCGCCGAAAAGTTGGAGAACATGCCGGTAAGACCCGTCAAGCCCCAGCTTATCGATTTCAAAGCGGAGGTGAAGGAAATGCTTTTGAACGATAATTTTGTGCTTTACTGCGCTCCCAACCCATACAATGATCTTTTCACATTGAACCTCACCTATGATTATGGCAATCTTAATGACAGATTGTTCGCCACAGCGGTGAAGTACGTTGCCGGACAAGGCACGCGCGACGAGAATTTTGACCGTTTCCAGCTGCAATTACAGGAACTGGGCGGAAGCATGGACATGTATTCCACAGAAGACCAGCTTCATATCTCCATCTCCGGATTTGAGAAAGAGTTTCCGAAAATCATAAAACTATGTCATGAAAAGCTTTTCAATCCGGGCAATGACAAGAAAGTGTTGCAAACCATCATAGATGACAAAGACGGGGAGTCCAAGATGGCCAAGGATGATGCCTCCACATGGGGACGCGCTTTGTACTACTATGCGCTCTACGGCCAGGAATCCCCCTATCTTTCCCGTCTTACCGTCAAAGAGCTGAAAAAAGTCTCTGGTGACAAACTGTTGCAATCCTTTGCCAACGCCCTCAAGTACGGGGGTCACGCCACGTTTGTGGGCAATTTTGACCCGGGCAAAGCTTGGGAACTTCTCAAAAGCGATTTTGTGAATGAAAAGTCTTTGGAAGGCAAGCGCCAGGTTCGTCAACCGGTCCAATATGAGCAGCCCACCATTTTCATTGCTTCCAATAGTAAGTTCTTGCAGAGCAACATCTATTTTTACAAGATGGGAGAGCCACTGGAGAATCTGGAAGAGCGTGTGGATTGTCAGCTGTACAATGAATACATGGGCGGTAGTATGGCCAGCGTGATTTTCCAGGAAATCAGAGAGTTGCGCTCTTTGGGATATTCTGCCTACGCGGCATACCAGTACGACAAGCTGAACAGGCACCCCGGTTTCCTGATGGGTTTCTTAGGCACTCAATCCGACAAGACCGTGGAGGGATGCCAAGCCATGGGTGCGTTATTGAAAGATTTTCCTGAAAAGCCTGAGAAGTTCGAGATGGCCAAGACCTCCTGTCTCCGCGCCACGGAAGCCAAATACATCAGCATGCGCAACATCCCGGGGCAGGTGCAAAGTTGGAAGGAGCAGCACTATGAAAGCGACCCGCGCGAAGCCCAACTGAAAATGATTGAAGAAAAAGATATGGAGCAGGTGGCGGAATTCTGCAAACAGAAAATGGGAAACAGTCCGTTAATCATCACCATCGCCGGTGACAAGAGCCGCATAGATCTCAAAGAGCTGTCCAAGACCTACAAGATTGTGGAATTGAAATATTCGGATTTCATTAAAGAATAGAAAAGAAAGAGGATGGCTGGTTGGCCATCCTCTTGGTTTTATGATATGCATTTTATTACTTCATCAGGAACGGGAACTTGTCGAAGTTCTTGAGGGAGATAGCCGTTCCGCGGGCCACGGCCTTCAACGGGTCTTCTGCCACATGAACATCCAAAGTCGTCTTCTTGGCAAGACGTTTGTCGAGGCCACGTAAGAGGGAACCACCACCTGCCAGGTAGATACCGGTTTTGTAAATATCAGCAGAGAGCTCCGGCGGTGTGTTCTCCAAAGCGTTGATGACAGCCGTCTCGATCTGCGCAATGGACCGGTCAATGGCCTGCGCCACCTCGCGGTAGTTCACCTTCACAGCCGTAGGCACACCCGTGAGCAGGTTACGACCATAGAACTCGTAATCCGCAGGCGGATTCTCCAAATCCTCCACGGCGGAACCCACATTGATCTTGATCTGCTCTGCCGTTGGCTCGCCGATGGCAATATTGTGTTTCTTGCGCATGTACTCTTGAATGTCGCTGTTGAAACGGTCGCCGGCCACCTTCACGGACTTGAACGTCGTGATACCACCCAAGGAGATGACGGCGATTTCAGCCGTACCACCGCCAATGTCTATAATCATGTTACCACAAGCGGCCAACACATCAATACCGATACCGATAGCGGCAGCCATAGGTTCTTGAATCAGGCGCACGTCCTTGGCACCGGCCTGTTCGGCGGAATCACGCACTGCGCGCTCCTCCACCTCCGTAATGCCAGACGGGATACAGATCACCATCTTCAATGCCGGAGGCAGAAAATGCCCTTTGTTGCTCGTCATCTTGATGAACTCGCGCAACATCAATTCCGTGGATTGGAAATCGGCGATAACACCGTCGCGCAACGGACGGATGGTGCGGATACCCTCCGGAGTCTTGCCGTGCATCATCAAGGCCTTCTTGCCGACAGCCTTGACCTCTTTGGTCTTTTGATCTATTGCGATAATGGAAGGCTCGTCCACCACCACCTGGTTGTTTTGCAAAATAACGGTGTTGGCCGTGCCTAAGTCAATAGCGATTTCTTTTGTGAATATTGAAAATAAACCCATAATTTGCTTTGAAAAATTTAAGAATGCAAATGTATAAAAAATCTCACTTCTATACGATGTTTTTTTTCTATTGTTACACGAAAAGCCAAAAAAACATTAATTCCACTCAAGGTGCATGTTAGTGTATGCAATTTTTGTACTTTTGCGGCAAATATGATGATGAAAAAACTTTGGATAACCTTATCGGTTGTACTGCTCTGTTCTGTGTCGTTCGCACAGGTACGCTATTCTGTTGATCCGAAAATACAGCAGATTCAATCCGACTATATCAAGGCATGGGAGAAAGTGGACAAAATAGACGGATACCGGATTCAGATTACCGCCTATTCCGGCAACAATTCCCGCAACAAGGCCGAAGCGGAACGCGCTTCTTTCAAAGCCAATTTTCCAGGCATCGGCGTCTATCTCTCCTACTCCGAACCCTATTTCAAAATCCGCGTGGGCAATTACCTTACTCGACTGGAGGCGTACAAAGATTTAAAGCGCATACAGTTGACCTACCCCAACGCGTACATCGTGCCTGAGAAAATCTCTTTCAAAGAGTAACAGATATAGTGAACTAAACCGTGGCAATGTTGATGATGACCTCCATGGCCTTCACCATGGACTCCAACGGCACGTATTCGTATTTGCCGTGGAAGTTGTGCCCGCCCGCGAAAATGTTGGGGCATGGCAGTCCACGGAACGACAGATTGGCTCCGTCAGTACCGCCGCGAATGGGTTGCACTACCGGTTTCACTCCCGCCTTCTCCATGGCCTTCATCGCCCGCTCCACCACGTAAAACACCGGCTCCACCTTCTCGCGCATGTTGTAGTACTGATCCTTGATCTCGCACGTCAGGCGGTTGTTGTACTTCACGTTCAGATAGTCCGTAATCTGTTGAATCTGTTTTTTCTTGGCTTCGAACTTCTCTTTGTCGTGGTCACGGATAATATAGTTGAGTTGGCTGTTCTCCACGCTGCCCTCCATGTGGATGAGCAGGAAGAAGCCTTCATAATCCTGCGTATATTGCGGCCGTTCAAATTCAGGCAACATGCTGTTGAACTCCATGGCGATGAGTTGGGAGTTTACCATCTTGTTCTTGGCATATCCCGGATGGATATTGCGCCCTTGAATCTTGATCACGGCGGAAGCTGCGTTGAAGTTCTCATACTCCAGCTCGCCGATGGCTCCGCCGTCCATGGTGTAGGCATAGTCGCAGCCGAACTTCTCCACATCGAAATACTTGACCCCTTGGCCAATCTCCTCGTCAGGGGTGAAAGCAACCTTGATAGGGCCATGCTTGATTTCCGGGTGCTGGATCAGATACTCCATGGCGCACACAATCTCGGCCATGCCGGCTTTGTCGTCGGCACCCAGCAGAGTCTTACCGTCTGTAGTGAGCAGTGTTTGTCCCTTGTAACCTGCCAATTCCGGAAAATCGGCCAAGGTGAGGGCGGTGTTGGTTTCAGCGTCCAGCATGATGTCCTGACCATCATAGTTTTCGATGATGCGCGGCGCGCTGATGCCCGGCATATCCGGCGCAGTGTCCATGTGCGCGATAAAACCGATGGTGGGCTCGTCGCCACCCGCGTTGCCCGGCAGCAAGGCCGACACATAGCCATATTGGTCTTTTGCCACCTCTGTCATGCCGATGGATTTCAGTTCCTCCACCATCACATCGGCGAAATCCAGCAACGCCTGCGTGCTGGGATAACTCTCGGAAGTCTCGTCAGAAGTGGTTGCAAATGAGATATACTTGGAAAATCGTTTCAACAGTTCTTCTTTCATAGTATGTGATTTTAATGGGTTTTGATGAAAAAAAGCGGGGGCAAATATACAAAAAATGGAAGGCTGTGAAAACAAAAAAGCCCCGAAAATTTCGGGGCTCTGTGGTGCTGACGGGAATTGAACCAGTGACACACGGATTTTCAGTCCGTTGCTCTACCAACTGAGCTACAGCACCATCTCAGTTTTGAGGCTGCAAAAATACAATTTTTTTTCATTCAAACCGCATTTGAAATGAAAAAATTTATATTTAATTGATATTTAAACAGATAAAAGATTAAAAACACTTATTCTCCCCTTTTACCCCCTTCACCCCCTTTACCTCTTTTACCCCCTTTACCTCCTGTACCTCCTTTACCTCCTTCACCCCTTGCACCCAGCACACTAATCCCATTGTTTTGAAACCGGAAAAGAAGCGCGATATTGCCGCAACGACTCGAAATCCAAAGAATACATCAACACTTCTTCCTGATGGCATTCCGTTTGTGCAAGAATTTCCCCTTGGGGCGAGATGACAGCGGTACCTCCCGCGTGCGCATGACCCTCACCATCACAGCCGATGCGGTTCACCACCAACACGTATGCCTGGTTTTCAATGGCGCGCGCCGTGGCCAATTTCAGCAATACCTGCTCGCGAGGCTCCGGGAAATTGGCCGTGTATATCAGACAGTCGTACAGGAATTGTCCGTCCTGTACCGCATTTCGACTCCAAACAGGAAAACGGACATCATAGCAGATGAGCGGAAGCCAACGCTGGCCTGAACTTTCCACAATCGTGAGCTTATCGCCTGACGTGCATATCCTCTGTTCCGAACCAAAAAAAAGATGCTTTTTGTCATACCAACCCCGAACACAGTCCGGCGACATCCAAATCAGGCGATTGAAGATTTTCTCCCCGTCCCGAATGGGAAGTGTGGCCACCGCGTCACAGTTGTAACGTTGCGCCATTTTTTGCAGAAACGTCACGCTGCGGCCCTCCATGGACTCGGCATGTTGGTCAAAATCAGCGGAGAAACCGCAATTGAACATCTCAGGAAACACTATCAAATCCACAGGTTCCTGAATTTTGTCTTTCAACAAGACCTCATAATGAGTAAGATTATCCTCTATATCATGAGGCCGGATATCGGACTGAATGAGTGCTACGGTGACCATTTTTAATATGTGATGATGATTTTGTCGCCCACCTTGAAGTCCGCAAGTATGGCCACATCGCCCTGATACATGGCAATTTCAAGACAACCCAACGCATTACCAGTCAAATAGAATTCCTCTTCCGGGCTGTAACTTTCATGGTAAATCTGGCATTTCCATTCTTTTTTGGATTGAATGGTGGCCTGGAACGTGCCTTTGCCCACCGCTTCCTTGAACATGTTCACCGGAATATTGGTAATGGCGTTGAAATAGGCGTCTATATATACAATATCGCCTTCTATTCTCCTGTCATTGGCAAAATGTATAGGCAACGCGGAGAACATTCTCTTGAAATTCGCATATTCAACGGTGATGGCATCCAACTTGCCGTTTGCCACCGCCTGGGCCAACTCAATGATTCTGTCCAGTGCGCAGGGAGTGCTGCCGGAATATTGACGGGCGGCAATGGGAAAGTGACGGTTGAACATGAGACAGAAGATGCCGTTATCTTCCCCGATGAAGAAATGCTGGTCGTATTCCACCACCACGGGGGCGAAAGTGGAGGTGGCCGTGGCATTGGTCAGCATGATATGGATGGAACCGGCAGGGAAATTTCGATAGCTCTGCAAAGTAAGGAATGCGGTTTGACTCACGTTGAACAAGTCCACCACATGGCTGATATCCATGATTTCCGCATCGGGAACAGCCGAAAGCAGTTTGCCTTTGAACATGGCCACGTACGGATCTCGTGTTCTCCAATCACTGATTAGGGTTACAATGGGTCTCATTGCTTATTGGTTTTGCAGGCGCAAAAGTACAAAAAAAGGTGTATTTTTGCACCATCTTAACACGACATAATGATAGAGCAAATATTTATCACTATCGGTGATTATTTTATTTTCCTGCGGAAGGTGTTTTCCAAGCCAGACAAATGGAGCATTTTCTTCAAGAAACTGGTGTTCGAGATGGACACCATGGGCATTGGTTCCATACTGATTGTGAGCATAGTGTCCATCGCCATGGGAAGCGTCATCACCACGCAGACAGCCATGCAGATTGAAAGCAGCTGGATTCCTACTTGGACCGTGGGGTTCGTGTCCCGCACCTCCATTGTGATGGAACTGTGCCCTACTATCATCAGCTTGCTGCTGGTGGGCAACCTCGGTTCCCGCATCACGGCGGAAATTGGCAGTATGCGAGTAACAGAACAGATTGACGCCTTGGAAGTTATGGGAATCAACCCCGCTTCATACCTGGTGCTTCCAAAAGTGATTTCATCCCTTATTGTAAACCCTGTGCTCATCATTTTCAGCATTTTCTTTGCTTTATTAGGCGGCTACCTTACCGTTGCCATAACGGGTTGTGTTTCCACCTACGATTTCATGGATGGTCTCACCTACTGTTTCCGCGTGTATGATGTGGTCTATGCTGTGGTCAAAACATTCGTTTTCGCCTTCGTGATGTCGTCCGTGGCCGCATTCTATGGCTACAAGATTGACGGCGGCGCATTGGAACTGGGCAAGGCGAACACTCAAGGAATTGTAGTTTCGAGTTTTATTGTTTTGGTTATGAACGTGCTGGTCACCCAAATAATGCTGTAAGATGATAGAGTTAAAGAAGGTATCGAAATATTTTGGCGACAAACAAGTTTTGTTTGACATTAATACCACTTTTTTGGAAGGCAAAGTGAATCTGATTATCGGACGCTCCGGTTCCGGCAAAACGGTACTGATGAAGTGTCTGGTGGGTCTTCATTTTCCGGAAGAGGGTGTTGTGTTGTATAACGAGCGCGATTTCCATCACATGGAAATGCAGGAACAACGCAAACTGCGCGCGGAGATGGGTATGGTGTTCCAGGGTTCCGCACTGTTCGACTCCATGACCATCCAGGAAAATGTGATGTTTCCGTTAGACATGTTCACCAACATGACGGACAAGGAGAAGCTGGACCGCGTCAACTTCTGCTTGGAACGAGTGGATCTCCACAATGTAAACGCGCTCTATCCTGCAGAATTGAGCGGCGGTATGAAAAAGCGTGCTGCCATCGCGCGCGCCATCGCCTGCAAGCCAAAATACCTGTTCTGCGATGAGCCCAACTCCGGCCTCGACCCCAAAACCTCGCTGGTTATCGATGAGCTGATCACCGACATCACGCACGAATTCGGCATCACCACGGTGGTGAACACCCACGACCTCAACTCTGTCATCACCATCGGGGAAACCATCTCCTTTATTTACGATGGGCATCTTGCCTGGCGCGGCGACAAGGACAATGTGCTGACCTCCGACAGCAAAGAACTCAACGATTTCATCTATGCCCAACCGCTAACCCAAAGAATCAGACAATCCCTGTAACCCATGACCCTTCTCGACTACATTGTGCTGATTCCGCTCTGCTGGTTTGCCTTTTTGGGTTTCCGGAAGGGTCTCATTTATGAACTGACCTCCATATTGGCACTCATCCTCGGCGTTTGGGCCTCCTACCGTTTCTCTGATTCTATAGCGCTATGGCTGCCCGACATGCCCTTTGCAAAACAAATATCTTTCACATTAACATTTTTCATTGTTCTGTTTCTGGTTCATCTGGCCGGAAAACTGATGTGCAAAGTGGTGAAATTGGTTATCCCCGGCGTTGTGGACCATGTCTTTGGACTACTGTTCGGGGCTGGCAAAGTGATTCTGGTCTGTAGCGTTCTGTTTTATCTGATTGAGATGATTGACCCGCACGAAATCATCATCAGGAAAGACACCAAAGAAAAATCCCTGGTGTATGAGTATCTCAAGCCTATCGTGCCGCACGCCTTGGACTGGGAAAAAACAATCTATTCTGAAACACAAGACAACACACAAGAATAAACAAAACAACATACGTTATGGCTACAATGAAAGAAGTGGAACAGAATCTGATAGAAGAATTTGAACTCTTTGACGACTGGATGGACAAGTACAACTACATCATCGAGCTCGGCAAAGAGCTGCCCATGATTGACGAACAGTACAAGACCCCGGAGTTTCTGATTGAGGGATGCCAATCGCAGGTGTGGCTGCACGCCGACTACCGCGACGGCAAGGTGTTTTTCACCGCCGACAGCGACGCCATCATTACCAAAGGTATTGTGAATCTGCTCATTAGAGTGTTGTCGGAGCGCACGCCGCAGGAGATTATAGACAACGATCTCCATTATCTGGATGCCATCGGGTTGAAAGAGCATTTGTCACCCACGCGTTCCAATGGCCTGGCCTCCATGATCAAGCAAATCAAATTGTACGCAGTAGCGTTCAAAGCAAAAGAGTGTTAATTTTCGCAAACACACAATTATCATGACGCGAACACGCAAACATTTTTTTCTTTTGGCCATTGTGGCCACTGTTATAGTGTTATTCTCCGGCTGCGAAAAACCGAGTTTCACTTCCGTGACGGGAAAGTGGAGATTTGATGTTAGAACTGCTATTGGGATTCTAAATCTCGAGGACACTACCGTAACAGAAGAAAATAAGCTGTGCTATAAAGACAGTTGCTACTATTGGTTCAAAAATGAAAGATTTTCATACGAGGGAGTCATAAAAAAAACGAACAAAAAGCATGTTTACGACATTTACTTTTTAGAGGGCAAAGCAGAGAGGGTTAAAATAGAACAATGGCCAGATGCTGATTACTTGGTTATCCTGCCAGAGCACAAAGTTGTATATGATCAAAGAATTAATGTGATTGAAAAAAAGGACCATGAAACCAAATTACAATTATATATAGGTTATGGTATAAAAGAGTTGGATGATATAACTTTTATACCCGAATCGGGTGCTGACACTATTGTTTCAATCTATATAGAGGGGATTAAAAAGTAACAAAATGAAAAGAGGAAAATATTTTGTTTTAATATTATTATCACTTTTGTGCATAGAAAACGTTTTTTCACAAAATCCGCAAATAGATCCACATTGGCAAAAATGTTGGGAAGATGATTTTTTATTTCTAAATTATAACAATTGGATGGTTTGTAACAATAGAATTCATAATAATTCTCCACAATTATTTAAAGATTATAATATATGGTCGGAGAACGGAAATCTGGTGATCCGAGTGAATAACCAACAAGATACCTGTCCGCACAACATTTCACCTCAATATCCAAATTGTGTGGCAGACAGCATATATACTTATACATCGGGCAGAGTGGAAACCATGCCGGGATATGCTATACAATACGGCTATGTTGAAGCGCGCATCAAGGTGCCTTACCACGAAGGTCTTTGGCCTGCGTTCTGGACACTTATCAAGCAGGGTCTGCACCTTGAGGAACCCGACCATACAGCCTCGGAGATAGATATTTTTGAAATGTACGCCAATAAAGGCACAAACCATTTGGAGACAAATTTACACCACGCATACGATTATACAGAGTCAAACACAGCTTATCTTCAAGAACACGATTTGAACAATTTCAGCTATACCGACTGGCACAAGTATGCCATAGAATGGGATCCTGTAAAAATCATCTGGTATGTGGATGACACTCCCATCCGAACCACATATAACCATGGCATTTTGGATCCGGTACGCTTAATAATGAATATTGCGGTGGCCAAGGGAAAGGGATTACAACCAGAAACCTCGCCCTATTTTGAAGAGAAAATGTTGGTGGATTATGTGAAAGTGTACGGTTTGAAGTGCGACAAACATACCACTATCAATGAAATACCCGACTTTTCGGCTTATGACTATAAGGTGAAAAAGTCCATAACTTTAGGGAGTGGCACAACCATACCTACGGGGACGGACATCAGTTTACGGGCAAATAATTTCATAGAACTTCGTCCGGGCTTTGAGGTGCCGTCAGACGGCCGTCTGTATCTGGATGTGAGCCCGTGTCAAGGAGGCATTACCATAAACCCATAACAATATAAAATTATGATGAAAAAACTATTAATTCTTGTTCTTTTAGCTTTTATTGCATTAGGTGCTTCTGCGCAATTGAAAGTTTTCCCCACATATGTGGGGATAGGAGGAGATAGAATCACGCTCAAACCAGCCAATCCCGGTCCGGAGATAGGTGGTTCAGACGGGTCAAGGTGGAGCACTATCTCTTTCTGGCATAGCCAAACTGGTTGGAACAAACTTTTAGCCAAGAGGTATAAGACAATTTCGGACATTGCTTTTAAGACAAACTTGATTCCTCTTGATAGTGCATCACAGATATTAAGACAAATAAACACTTATTCCTATAATTTTATAGAAGACAGCTGTGTTTCACCTAAAAAGGAGTATGGCATAGTGGCTCAAGAACTGGTTGAATATATCCCGGACATCGTGGACACTATAAACGGACATTTATGTGTTGACTATGACGAATTGATACCCTTTTTAATAAAAGGTTTTAATGAACAACAAGCAATAATTGATAGCTGCCAAATTAGAATAGCTGATTTAGAGGCTACGATAAGTAATCTTCAGTTTCAGATTCAAGGAATAAAATCAATATTAAGAGAGATTTTTATGAACAAGGAAGATTAATAGTAAAAAGTATAATGTTATGATAAAAATACTTACAGCATCATTGCTGTCATGATAGATCCGAATTTTGTCCCAGAAAGAGGAAGCGATACGATAATAACGGTATATATAGAGGGCGTAAAAGAATAATAGAAAGTTAAAACAACAATTATAATCCAAACAAATGAAAAAGATATTAGGAATAGGTAATGCACTGGTTGATATATTGTTAAACATTGACGACGATGACATTTTGCGTCAGAACGGCCTGGACAAGGGCGGCATGGTGATGATTGACGCCGACAGGAAAAAAGAGATTCACAACCGGATTAAAGGAATGGAGCAGTCGTGTGCTACGGGCGGTTCCACATCCAACACCATCCATGGATTAGCGCGTTTGGGTGCTCCGGCGGGCTATATCGGCAAAATAGGCCGCGACGAGATGGGCGACTTCTTCCGCCGCGAAATGGCACGCTTTCATGTAACGCCTCACCTGATTGAGTCGGATGTGGACACGGGCATCGCCACCACCTTCATCTCGCAGGATGCCGAGCGCACCTTCGCCACCTACCTCGGCGCCGCCGCTATGATGACCCCCGATGAACTCGACCCCAAGGTGTTTGACCAGTACGACTGCATCCATGTGGAAGGTTATCTCATCTTCAATCATGATCTTATCCTGAAAGTATGCCAGATCGCCAAAGAAAAAGGTCTGAAAATCTCCATGGACATGGCCAGCTACAACATCATAGAGGCCAACTACGATTTCGTGAAAATGCTGCTCACCGATTATGTGGATATCATTTTTGCCAACGAGGAGGAGGCCAAAGCATTCACGGGTAAAAAAGGCAAAGATGCCTTGGAAGTGCTGGCGGAATATTGCCCCGTGGCCATCGTGAAAGTCGGCAAGGAGGGTTCCTTCATCAAGATGAACGGCGAAGTAACGCAAGTGGGTGTCATACCCGCAAAGGCAGTGGACACCACCGGTGCGGGTGACATTTATGCCTCAGGATTCCTTTATGGCTTGATGAATGACCACACGCCAGAGAAAGCTGGCGAGCTGGCCTCCTATTTGGCCGGCCGTGTCATCGAGCATGTAGGTGCCAAACTGCCCGATGAGGTTTGGGATGAGGTGAAGGAGAAGTTTTTTGCGTAGGAGTTTCACTCCTCCGCCGTGAGCGTCAACGCTCCGACCTCCGGATGCGCCTCATTCAGCCACAGCACCGAAGCCAAGTCGCGCGTAACTTCGCCTGTGCCCAAGTCGCAGTCGTTGGTGAACTGCACAGGCAGGGCGTGCGCCAAGAAGCCGAACTTCTCATAATAATTCCGCAAATCCTCATTTTCCGGTATCAGGGCCACTGCGTCCATGGCGCACGCCCGCGCATACCCTATCGCTTCGCGTATCACCTCGCCCGCCAATCCCTGCCGGCGGTACGCCTCCTCCGTCGCAATGCCATACAGATAGCCAAATATTCCTGCTTCGCTCGCACATGGGATGAGCAGGCAAACGGCTACCACACGCCCGTCCGCCTTGCGCGTGAATGCGCGCCGGCGGTCATAGTAGCGCGACAAGCATGTATGCACGAACGCCGTTTCGTCGTGGAAGCATGACAGCCACAACCGCACAATGTCGCGCAAATCTTTGTCGGACAGCCGGGCTGTGCGCTTCTCCACCAGCTGTAACGGCTGGTACGACAACTTCGACTGCCGCAAGCCGGGAAGACCCATGTCCTCCTCACGGTTGATGTAGGTGTATTGCGGCGGCAAGTGCAATGCAAACTGCTGGCTGATCATGGGAAACACACCCTCGTAACGTGTGTCGGCCTTCTCCACATGGATGTCAAAGGTGCGGCTGTTGATGGGCGAGCCAATGGTAAATGCCACGAGATTGTCTTCCACAAACAGCGCGCCGCCCAACAATCCGAATTCCTCAAAATGATCCAAAAAGCGGCGGATGGCTATTTCTTCCCTATCCAGATGAGTTGTGTCACCCGCGTAAGCCTCACGCCATTGATGCAAGAGCTGCAAACACGCACCGAAATGCTTGGGCGTTAGCGGCTCATAATGATAGGAATACAGCGACTTGAACTTGTTGACATGATTGCGCTTGGCCGCCAATTTCCGTCCGCTGAAAGTCTGAAACGCACGTGTTTCGTACAAATAATCCGCCCTGAAACGAAGATTATCAAACAAAAATTGGCCTGGATATAGTTGCTCAAGTGCTTTCTGTTCTTCATCAGACAGTTGCAACAGCATGTATCCGTCCGCGCTGACATCCTCACCGATCTGATCCAGAATTTGCGGCAGGGATGGAGTATGGATGTCGGGGAAAATCATGTACTTGGGGAGACCATGGCTTGAGGCAGACTGCGAGCGAATAATCAGTCGGTCGGCGCACGCGGCCCACTGGTTGCCATAATATTCCCGCCAGCTGAAGAGATTGGCGAAAACATGATCGCACACGCGACCGCAGTCTTGCAAGTGTTGCCGGAACAAAGATTGGTCTTCAATTTGTATGGAGCGAAAGGTGAGGTTCATGTGTGTAAACGGAGTTTTTCGTATTTTTGTCGCCAAAACCGATGGGCAACCGGCAATAAAAAAAAGGGGCACTTTCATGTCCCTTGTCGGAGCCACTTGTGAGACTTGAACTCGCGACCTACGCATTACGAATGCGTCGCTCTACCAACTGAGCTAAAGTGGCTTTTTTGAGGCTGCAAAAATAGAAAAAAAATTGAAACATAACCCTTTTAAGAAATGAAAAAATTATTCTGCACCCTTTTCACCTTCGTTTTCTGCATGGGAATAGCTTTTGCCCAGCATTTTGACCAATATTTTGAAAACAAGAACCTGCGGGTGAACTATCTGCACATTGGCAATTTAACACAGGAGGAATTGAAAATCGACCACTTCACTGCCGGTGGCACTTGGAACGGCACGCGCCAGTTTCTGATTGAGCCCGACATGTACGGTGACATCGTGGTAGAGTTATTCGACTCCGTGTCCAACAAGCTAATTTACAGTCGCAGCTACTCATGCCTGTTTACCGAGTATCGCACCACAGAAAAAGGCGAGACCGAAATTGCCTCTATGGAAGAGTCTGTGAACATACCCTTCCCAAAACAAACTGTGAAATTGAGATTCACCGCATACGACCGCAAACGCATAGGGACAGTGCTTTCCGAAAGCTATTTCAATCCGATTACGACTCCGACTGAGCCGCTTATCAAAAAGTACCAAACCATGAATCTGCACATCGGCAACACCCCTGACAAGGCCATTGACATCCTGTTTATTCCTGACGGTTACGCCAAAAGCGACGCTAAACTGCTGGAAAAGGATATGAAACGATTCGCCTCCTACGTGATGAACTGTTCACCATACAAAGAGATGAAAAACAAGGTGAACATCCGTGCCATTAAAGGATACTCTGAAGATTCGGGAATCACACAACCGCAAAACGATATTTACAAGAAAACACTGGTCAACACAGCATACAACGCACTGGATTTGGATCGCTATCTGATGTGTATGGGTGTGTGGAATCTGTATGATGTGGCTGATGATGCCCCGTTTGATGCAATCGTCATTATCTGCAACAGTGAAAAATACGGTGGTGGAGGTATCTATAATTTCTATTGCACGGTTTACAATCATGGCGAGTATCCCGATTATGTGATTGTACACGAGATGGGGCACCTTATCGGAGGTTTGGGTGATGAATATTACACTTCAGAAGTATCTGTGCAAGACTTCTACCCCTCCGGGGTGGAGCCCGTGGAGCCCAACCTCACCACCCTGGTGGATTTTGATTCCAAATGGAAAAACATGCTGGATGAAAACACGCCCATCCCCACACCTGTCACCGGCAAAGGCACACCGGAATATGATAAATTAGGCGTGTATGAAGGCGGTGGTTATGTAGCCAAAGGTGTGTATCGCCCCGCACAGCATTGCACCATGCACCAGATCCGGTACAATGATTTTTGCCCGGTATGCAAGAAAACATTGGAAGAGGTAATAGATTATTATGCGCGATGATCCTTGGTAAGGGCGAATGATTATTCGCCCTTACATCACCATCATGCATTTTTGATTTTGTACATATCCAGCACGTTCTGCATGAGCATGGCGATGGTCATGGGGCCGACGCCGCCAGGCACGGGCGTGGCCGCGCTCAAACGTTGCTCCAGCGCCTCGCGCGTGCGCGGGCTATAGACATCGCCTTCCAATCCTTCGTCGGTACGGTTGATGGCCACGTCAATCAGGATGGCCCCCTCTTTGAAATCTTCGGGCTTCAGCAGGTTAGGATGACCGGCAGCGGTAATGATAATATCGCCGATGCGCGTGATGTCGGACAAATTCTTGGTGTGCGAATGGCAGAGGGTAACAGTGGCGTTTTGGCGAATGAGCAACTGCGCGGTAGGCTCGCCCACCAGCTGGCTGCGCCCGATAACCACCGCGTGCTTGCCGGCAACATCAATATTATTTGTCTCTAACAATGAAATAATGCCTTTCGGTGTACAGGGCATCACGTAGGGTTCGCCCAAGTGCAACAATCCCACATTCATCAAGTGCAGACCATCTGCATCTTTTTTATAATCAATAAAATCCAGAATCTTGGCACTATCATAATGTTCGGGCAACGGCAACTGAATCAAGATGGCATCCACAGTACGATCGTTGTTCAGGCGGTCAATGAGATCCATAATCTCCCGCTCCGAAGTGGTGGCAGGCAGCAGATAGGTATCACAGTTCATGCCTAACGATTTGCAAGTTTTCTCCTTGCTGCGCACGTATGAAAGACTGTCAGGGCGGTCGCCCACCAGGATAATGGCCAACTTGGGCACACGAAAACCGATGGCCCTTATCATTTCAACTTCCTTGGTGATTTGGTCTTTTATCTGCTGGGCACAAGCCTTTCCATCAATGATTTTCATAATATTGGGATAAATAATTCGTGTTTTTTTGCGGCGCGAAAGTACGAAAAAATCCGCACTTGGTCCTTTTGTCTTAGTGTGCCTCAAACCAGCTAGTTCCCTCGTTGATATCCACATCCAGCGGCACTGACAACTGCATAGCGCCACTCATGTGTTTCACCACTAAGGGTTTTAACACGTCCAATTCGTCTTTCCGGGCATCGAACACCAATTCGTCGTGCACTTGCAGAATCATCTTGCTCCGGAGGTTCAGTTCCCACATCTCACGGTGTATGTCGATCATCGCAATTTTGATTAGGTCGGCAGCAGTACCCTGTATGGGCGCGTTGATGGCGTTGCGCTCAGCAGCCTTGCGCAAAATGCCGTTCTGTGCATTGATGTCGCGAATATAACGACGACGACCCAGCAGCGTCTCCACATACAAGTTTTCGCGGGCAAAATCCAATGTATTGCTCAAGTAATCCGATATTTTCGGAAAACTCCTGAAATAATCCTCTATGAGTTGACGCGCCTCCCCTTGCGGAATCTGCAGACGGTCGGCGAGTCCGAAAGCGGAAATACCGTACAAAATGCCGAAGTTCACCGTCTTGGCCGAGCGGCGCATGTCCTTCGTAACCTCATCCTGCGGTACTCCGAAGATATGAGCAGCCATGGCCGCATGAATATCCTCGTTCTTGCGAAAAGTGTCAATCATGCGCTCGTCGCCACACACGTGTGCCACAATGCGCAACTCTATCTGCGAATAGTCGGCTGCCAATATCACATGCTCGTCATCCGTGGCCACAAACGCTTTGCGGATGTCACGCCCACGCTCTGTGCGCACGGGAATGTTCTGCAAATTGGGGTTCACCGAACTCAACCGACCCGTCGAGGTGATGGTTTGCGTGAAGGTGGTATGGATGCGTCCCGTCTTCGGATTAATCAACTGTGGCAACGCGTCAATGTAGGTGGATTTCAGCTTGGATAGCTTGCGCCACTCTAAAATCAGCGGCACAATGGGATGCTTGTGCGCCAGCTTCAACAACACCTCTTCACCCGTCTGATACTGCTTGCTTTTGGTCAATTTGGCGTTCTCGATAATCCTCAAGCGTTCAAAAAGAACTTCCCCTAACTGCTTAGGAGACCCGATGTTGAACTGCACTCCGGCATACTCATAAATCTGATTCTCCAACTCCTGCAACTCCGCCTTCATCGTTTCCGAATTCTTCTGCAATGTGGGCACATCAATGCGCACTCCTGCGCGTTCCATGTCAGCCAACACGGGCACCAACGGCATCTCCACTGTGTTAAACAGATTTTGCAATTGATTATATTCCAATTCTTTCTGTAACAGAGGAAGCAGCTTCACATACGCACTCACACGTTCAATGGCTGAATCTTGCAGTGTTGCTGTAGAAGATTTCAAAGTATAGTTGAGATAAGCGAGGCAGATTCTATCCAGACCATGTTGGTTTTCGGGCTGGATAAGGTAATGCGCTATCTGTAAGTCAAATATCTTGGCAGTCGGTTCAATCTTGAAAGCCTTCAAATACTTATAGGTGGGCTTGCTTTCGTAGGTAACAACCGTATGTTCCCCTGTAAAAATCCATTGTATAAGCTGCTGATAATGACGGTGTTCACTCTCTACAAAATGGTAATAGCAGGTCTTGTCATCCATAGCAAACGCGAAGCCGGCAATCTTGTCGTCCTGCATAATCCAGTCGAAGAAGCATTGGCTATTGGCTATTGGCTGTTGGCCGTTAGATTTTTGAATTTTGAATTTTGAATTCTGAATTTGTTCCAATGATTCAATTTGAATAATCTTTGGAAGCAGGATGTCCTCCTCTTGGAAAAGGTCTGTTTGCCCGCTTTCTGGAACATCAACATTTTGATTAAACAAATCAAATTCCGCGGCAGGCTGTTTCTTCAAGGATAAGTCCGTGAAGATACGCTGCGACAACGCCTTGAACTCCAACTCTGTGAATATGGCTTTCAACTTCACCGGGTCGGGACCTGTGTATGCCATCTCCTCAAAATCGCACTCAATAGGCACATCTATCATGATAGTGGCCAACTGCTTGGAAAGGAACGCCTGTTCTTTGAACTCCAGTAAGTGCTGGCGCTGTTTCTCTTTGTCAAGATTGATGCCACAGGCATACATATTTTCAATGGAATCATAGTTGGCAAGCAACTTCTGGGCTGTCACCGGACCAACGCCAGGCACGCCAGGTATGTTGTCGGAACTGTCGCCTTGCAAACCCAGAATATCAATCAGTTGCTCAGGTCTTTTGATTTTGTACTTCGCACAAATCTCTTCCGGGCCGAGAATCTCCGCCTGTTGTCCGAACTTGCCCGGACGGTACATCTTGATGTTCGGGGAAACCAACTGGCCATAATCCTTGTCCGAAGTCATCATATATACATCAAAACCCTCAATCTCCGCATGTTTCGCCAACGTGCCCACGATATCATCCGCCTCATAGCCATCCATAGCCACCATCGTAACGCGGAATGCATCCAAGATGCGCTGGATATAGGGCACCGAAGCGATGATTTCATCGGGCGTGGCTTCTCGGTTTGCCTTGTAATCCTCAAAATCCGCATGGCGGAATGTGGGCGCACCCGTGTCAAACGCCACGGCAATGTGCGTGGGCTTCTCGTTCTTGATAATCTCATAGAACATGTTGGTGAAGCCCAAAATGGCCGAGGTGTTCAGTCCTTTGGAGGTGAACCGCGGGCTCTTGATCATGGCATAGTAAGCCCTGAAAATCAAGCCCATAGCGTCAATTAGGAAAAGTTTAGGTTTCATAAATAGGTGAAGTTGGTGAAAGGGGTGAAGGAGGTAAAAGAGATAAACAGATTAATAATTCGTGCAGATTCATGTGATTCGCGGCTATATTTCCGGGCTGAGCATTTGCGAGTAGTCGCGCGGGCCGAAGATCGCGCTGCCAATGCGGATCATCGTACTCCCCTCCTCTATCGCAATCGGATAGTCATCGGTCATACCCATGGAAATCTCTTTGAAATCCGGGTTGTTGGGGAAGTGTTTTTCTTTCAGGGTGTTGAAGATGCTGTGAAGTTTTTGGAACTCACGACGCACTTGGTCCATGTTCTCCGTGAAGGTGGCCATGCCCATCACACCGCAAATTTTCACATGGTGCAGGTTTTGGAAAACTTCTCCTTGAAGCATCGTTTCGCACTCACCCAATGAAAAACCGAACTTGGTATCCTCTTTGGCGATATGGAATTGGATCAGACAGGGTATCACCCGGTCGTTTTTAGCAGCCTGTTTATCAACTTCTTGAAGCAAAGCTTCGCTGTCAATGCTGTGAATCAGCGTGACAAACGGGGCAATGTATTTGACTTTGTTGGTCTGCAGATGCCCAATGAAATGCCACTGGATATCCTTGGGCAGCACTTCGTGCTTGGCCTTCATTTCTTGCGCCTTGTTCTCGCCAAACGCGCGGTGTCCCTCATCGTAAAGCATTTGAATGTCCGTCGCCGGTTTGAATTTGGAAACGGCAATCAGCTGGACATGGTCGGGGAGACTGGATTTTATTTCATTGTATTTTTCAAGATTCATAATGGATTGACTATAATTTTATAAAAATGGAGTATAATATATTGGCAAACAGGTTGTAGCACCGTCCATTTGGTAGTCCTTGGTATATAGAAGTATTCGGTCTCTTACACGCGAGGAGAATTTTTCGCTGAAAACATCCAAGGACTTGTGGGTTCTGTAGCCAGAAGATTTTACTTCTATGGGCACAAGTTTATTACCTCGCGATAGCAGGAAGTCTATTTCGTAGTTGTGTTTACTATCTTTCGGAAATGTATAGTAGAAAAGCGTATTGCCCGCCGTTGCCAGCATTTGTGCCACAAGATTCTCATAAATATATCCGAGATTGGCACTCAATTTGTCGCTTAAGAATTTGTCATAAATGATGTTTTCGGTATAATCTTTATCCCAGAAACAGAGTGTGACGAACAATCCTGTATCCGCAAGAAACATTTTATATCGGCCCGGGTCCTTATTAAGCGACATTCCCACATTCGGATCTGAACAATGATAACAGAACAACGTGGTTTTACTTTGTTCCAAATCTTGAAGCAGTTCGGCCATTTTAATTTCAGTCTGTTGGCTTATCACAGTATATGGTTGGTATCGCGATGCATTACCACTCAGTTGGGCCGGAATATTTACAAACAACCTTTCAGCATTGCCCGTTGTGTCAATTTTTTGAAAATCCTCAAGATACAATTTGATTATCCCTCGCTTGGTTTTATCAACCAGACTCAAATTATTTGTATCCAAGTAAGTATTTACTGCTTGTGGCATACCACCCACAAGCATATATAGTCTAATATCGCGCAGTCTCAAGCGGACGATCTCGTCTCCTTGCGGCATACGATTATCAAACATCTGCTTGAGTAATGGAACCGTCACGGTGTCTCCCAATGCCCAGCGAAATTCCTCATAATCCATTGGGTACATGGTAATACGCTCTTCCTCACTTGGGATGGTGATGTCTTTCGTATTCTTGTGAATACTGATTAGTGAACCTGTTTCAATGTAATCATAGCGACCGTCTTGCACCAAATATTTGATAGCTTGCCGTGCGCGCGGACATTTTTGCACCTCATCAAAAATAATGACAGATTTTCGCTCTTGGAGCGTGACGCTATATGTTTGTTGCAGTTTGAGAAATATCCTGTTCATGTCCGTCAAGTCATCCCATAGCGCGATGATACTTGGACTTGCCTTATTGAAATCAATAAGAATATAAGACTCATATTCCTGCTGCGCAAAGCGTTCCACAATAGTGGATTTTCCTACACGTCTCGCCCCTTCTACCAAAACAGCTGTTCGCCCACGCGCAGTCTCTTTCCATTCAATCAATTTCTGGTAAATTTTCCGCTGGAATATTCTTTCCATATATTATCTTTGAATTTCGTTGCAAAAATAACAAAATTATGCTGACCCTGAAATTTTTTTTGGAAAAAATTATGCTGACCCCGATTTTTTTCAGAAAGAATACTATACTGACCCGAAAATCTACAACGAATTATACGCCCGCATCACGCAATCCCACAACCGTGCGGCTGTCTGTTCCCAGCTGAATTTGGTGCGTTGTGCGCGACCTTTGGCAATCAGTTCCTGGCGCATATTCTCATTCGTGGCCAATTGCGTCATGGCATCGGAAATCTGTTCCACGGAATTGGGATCGACCAGCAGGGCAGCGTCTCCGGCCACCTCGGGCATGGAGGTTACATTGGAGGTGATGACGGCTGTTTCTGCATTGAAGGCTTCCACGATGGGGATGCCGAAGCCCTCGAAGAGCGTGGCATACACCAGCGCGAGCGCCGAAGCCATCACTTGCGACAGCTCTTCGGCGGACAGACGGCCCAGAAAGCGGACATCCTGGGCAAAGGTCATGCTCCGGAGCACCTCATCCAGCTCGTCCTGCTTACCCGCACGCGCCCCCACAACCACGAATTGGGTGTCGGCACCCGTCTGCGCCTTGTATTGCTCAAATGCACGTAGAATATTGGCCAGATTTTTGCGCTTGTGGATGGCACTGACAAACAGGAAATAGGGTAAACCATTCGCATATTTCTGTCGCACACGCTGCTGTTTGTCTTCTGTTAACGGCTGATACACGGCATTACTGCCATTATACACCACATCTATTTTCTCTTTCGGAATACTGTAGAAACGTTGGAGATCCTGCTTGGAAAACTCGGAGACGGTGGCGATGCGCACTGCTTTTCGGGCAAATTTCGGAAAAAAACGGGTGTAGTAGTTCTGGTACTTGGATTTCAGGAAATCTTTCCGGTGCTCGAAGTTAAGATCGTGAATCACATCCACTTGAGGCACATTGGTGCGCAGGGAGAGCCATCCGTCGGTGGACAGGAACAGGTCGGGCTTGAGTTTGCGCAGAATGCGGGGAATGGAAAACTCAAAATAGATATACCACAGGTAAGGATGGCGCGCGGGGGGAAATATCTCCACAGGGATAACATTCTCGGCAAAAATGAATTGCGGGTCATGCTTGCGGTCGAAAATAAAATAAAACGTATGTTCCGGATGATTCAGAACGATACGTTTCATGCTTTCGTATGTAAACCAGCCAATGCCTTCCAGTTTGTCTTTCAGCAGCAATCGTGTGTTAACGGCAATTTTCATTTTTATGGCTGGTCATTAGATAAAAAAAGTGACCCCGGCGGGATTCAAACCCACGACTTTCAGAACCGGAATCTGACGTTCTATTCAGCTGAACTACGGGGCCTTCTTCAAAAAAGGGTGGGATTCGACAGGCTCACCCACCCTTTCATTGAAAATATTATTTATTCACTTGGAATTTCTTGTCACCATTGACAAAGAAGTTCACAATCTGGTTGGCGGCGGCCAAACCAGCGTTGATGTTGGCTTCGGCGGTTTCGGCACCCTGCTTTTTCGGGGTGGCGAAGAAGCGTTTCTCAAACTTGCTGAACTCTTCCATTGCATCGGGAGCAATGTCGGTGCAGTATTTGAGGTCTTCACGCTCTGCCATCAAGGCAATGAGTTCTTCTTCGTTGATAACTTCCTTGCGGGCGGTGTTGATTACACAGCCGCCTTTCGGCATCAAGCCAACCAAAGCCTTGTTGATGGACTTCTTGGTCTGGTCGTTGGCAGGAATATGCAGGGAGATGTAGTGGCAGTTTTTGTAAAGATCTTCCAGCGTGTCGGGAACAATCACGCCTTCGGCTTCCATCTTCTCCTTCGGAATGAAGGGGTCGAAAGCCCAGACTTCCATACCCAAGGCGCGGGCCTTTTCGGCCACGAGGCGACCCACATTGCCGTAAGCCTGAATACCGACTTTCTTGCCTTTCAGCTCGGAACCGGTACCGGGTTTGAAGGTGTTGCGGGCCATGTAGATCATCATGCCGAGGGCGAGTTCAGCCACAGCATTGGAGTTCTGGCCAGGGGTGTTCATTGCCACAATGTTGTTGGCAGTGCAAGCGGCCAAGTCAAGGTTGTCGAAGCCAGCGCCTGCGCGGACCACGATCTTCAGATTCTTGGCGGCATCCACCACTTGGGCCGTCACTTTGTCGGAACGGACAATCAGAGCATCTACATCTGCCACGGCAGCGTAGAGTTCCTCTGCGGTCTCATATTTTTCCAACAATGCCAATTCATATCCAGCCTTTTCCACGATAGCACGAATGCCATCCACGGCTGCCTTTGCAAAAGGTTTTTGTGTTGCAACTAAAACTTTCATCTTATTGATTACTTATGTGATTATTGTACTTTATTGATGAATTAAGAAATTAAGGAGTTAAGAAACTAAGCATCATTATTTTTGCTTTTTCTGGCTTTGATGGTTTTAAGGCTTTTTGTAAGAAGCGTAATGATTTCATTCACATCTTCAATCATACTTTCTGCCTGTTCTTGAGTAATGTAGTCTGTGTCTCTCAACAATCGCAACCAGTAATGTGTTTCTTTGGCTTCTTTTAAGGAAATGTGCAGTTTGGCAATAAAGTCATTATCAGATTGCGCACCAGATGCTTCTTCTATATTTGCTCCGATGGAAGTTCCACAACGGACAATTTGCTTAGATAAAACCTGTTCTTTTTTCTGCCCCTTTAGAAAATGCGCTAATTTGATAATCCGGATAGCAAATCCATAACTCTTTTCCTGCAGCACATTCCCTTTCGCCATAATGAAACCCTTAATTCCTTAGTTCCTTAGTTTCTTAATTAAAAAACTACTTGTTATTCTTCTCAAACTCTTGCATACATTCGACAAGTGCTTCGACATCTTCCACGGTGCAAGCATTGTAAAGGGAAGCGCGGAAGCCGCCGACGGAACGGTGACCCTTGATGCCCACCATGCCGCGCTCCTTGGCGAAGGCCATGAAAGCATCCTGTTTGTCTTCGTAACCCGGAGCCATCACCCAGCAGTGGTTCATGATAGAACGGTCGGCCTTGTCGGCAACGGTGCCCACAAACATGCTGTTGCGGTCGATTTCTTCGTACAACAAGTTGGATTTCTTGAGGTTGATCTTGTTCATCTCAGCCACACCGCCGATGGTGTTCTTCAGCCAGAGGAGGGTTTCGTGCATCACGAAAATGGGCAGTACGGGAGGCGTGTTGAACATGGAAATGTTTTTGGCTTCCTCTGCGGCGTGCGTACGGTAGTCAACCATTGTCGGCAGCGGGTTCATATATGCGCGGTCGCCAATCTGGCCAAGGATGTCCTTGCGTACGATCACGAAGGTAACACCGGCAGGACCCACATTCTTCTGGGCACCACCGTAAATGAGACCGTATTTGGTCACATCCACCGGACGGCTCATGATGTCGGAACTCATATCGGCCACGAGCATCACATTGTTGCACTCCTCTGCAGTGAAGTCCTTGCGGATTTCCGTACCGTAGATGGTGTTGTTGGTCGTGATGTGGAAGTAATCCGCATCAGCAGGAACCGTCCATCCCTTAGGAATGTAGTTGTAAGTCTTGTCTTCGGAAGAGGCAACGATTTCCACCTGGCCGAAGTTCTTGGCTTCTTTGGCGGATTTCTTGGCCCAAACGCCGGTCTGAAGGTAAGCAGCCTTCGTTTTCAGCAAGTTGGCGGGCACGGTGAAGAACTGGGTGCTGGCACCACCACCGAGGAAAAGAACTTCGTAATTGTCGGGGATGTTGAGCAAATCGCGCCACAGTTGGCGGGTCTCAGCCATAATACGCTCCCAACCCGGAGTACGGTGTGAGATTTCCATCAAACCGATACCGGTGTTGTCAAAATTGCGGATAGCGTTGATGGTGGATTCAACAGCTTCTTTAGGAAGGACGCAAGGTCCTGCATTAAAATTATGTACTTCTTTCATAATTAATTGATTATGTTTATTTTATTAGAATATTTCTCTCTTCTCAAAAGTGTTGCAAAGATACAAAATATATTGCTGTCCGATTACTTTTCAATACAGGTTAAAAAAGCATTCATAATAACCCCGTTTTCAGGATAAATGATGTCGGTAGTATCCTGATAATTCATTGTGAAACAATCTTTTGTAAGTACCGTATCAAAAGTGGTGATTGGGACGGGATACCCATACGTGCGAACCAAGTCGGAATCAATTATCTCGTATGTTCCGCCAGTAGTACAAGTACATTTTTTAGTTTTGGTGCAACTTGTCACACAGATCACACCGAAAAACACAATTAGGATAATGAAAAATGATTGTTTCATAACAATGTGATTTTTAAACAATTTTGGTTTGCAAAGGTACATAAAATTATTTGAATGACAAAGGCCACAAAAAAAACAGGAGCGTATAAAATGCTCCTGCTTGTTGGTACCGAAGGCCGGGATCGAACCGGCACGAGTGTTACCTCATTGGTTTTTGAGACCAACGCGTCTACCTATTCCGCCACTTCGGCT
>R23__coassemble_241_pt1 | contig 40123 bp, 41 predicted proteins | sample R23__metabat2_high_PE_022 | metagenome-assembled genome bin R23
CTTACAGATTTTCTTGGTGGTGACTTAGGTATCTTTTCAAAAAGGCAAATTGATAAAATGTGGAATAACCGAGATGAAAATGGCAATGTGATATTATCTAAGAATATATTTAGTAAAGCCATCAAAAATGCGATAAAATTGAATTACCCCCCAGATGAAGACATACTAAAGTATAGTGACTGGAACGCAGCCGAAAGTGCTGGATATCGGAAAAATTACAATTGTTTTAGTGCTGCTGTGAGTGCTGCCATGGGGGATGAAATCGGATATAGTTCGGTTAAGGATTTGGATGAAGATTTGGAATATGGTAAATGGTATAGTACAAACACACCTATTTTTGGGAAAACATTATTGCGTTTTGAATACGATAGAAAAGCAACACACGCTGCAATTTATTTTGGCAAGGATCGTTCCGGGAATACCTATGTTTTCACAAAAAACGGACCGTTCCCTGCACCGAAAGTAATGCTACTGCAAGATGTTGAAAATATCCCCCAATACGGTACCGTTACACCTTTGAGAACTGCAACCAAACGATTGCAAGGCAATAGTGGGATGTATAATTATGGCCATTAAAAGCGTAAATAATGAGAACTTCTATAATATCAATTGTTCTGCTCCTGCTTTTCGTTGGTGCTGATGCGCAACCTCAGGCTTTTCTGTTGAAATGGGACCTCGATGGGAAGTATGACACTGTTTGTGTGTTTGATAAAAATACTTTATCCATTACGGGAGAGCATATTTTGCAGTTGAAAAATTCCAAATGTCTCCCTGTATTATCCCACGACGTTGACATGTTAGTCTTCACATTTTCTGATGACACTTATTTCTTGTTACACACCATAAACATTCTTTCAAGCATAAATCCAAGATATCCATATTTTTCGATACCTGTGGATTCCCTGAGGCCGGGCAAATATAAAATTCACAGTCCAGATCCTCAGAGCTGCATTTATTTGCAGTGGTTGCAGAATCGCTGGAATGGGACATCGTATGATTCTGCATTGATGGCTAAACCATTATTGGAGATTAAGCCGGATTGTGTTTTATACGAAGGAGACACATTCAACCGATATAATTCTTCCGGAAAGAAAGAAGGACGATGGATAGTATACGAAATCGACAATCACATCAGAAAGTCTGCATCCTCTTTTTATCTTCCTTTCGACATCTCTGTCAAAGTGGAACAATATTACAAAAATGGCCATAAAGAAGGCTCTTGGAAAGGTTATTATAGCGATGGCAGAATTGGCTTTGTCTGTGATTTTCAAGATAATATATTGTTGGACGGAACTTTCTATATGTGGGATGGAAGAATCAGGTACAAATATTTGTATTACCGAAATGGGATATATGTTTTCCGAGATTTCACCAACAAAAGAAAAAAGTTTGAGGTATCTGAAGAGGAAATGGCAGGATGGTTACGAATGTGATCGTTAATCAAGACTACACAATAAACAAAAATCATACACTTTCGAGCCGTCAATAATCTCTTATGATCTACCGCCGAACATATCGCCCGTTCTCCACGTCCCCGCACACCTCCGGGGTGCGCTCCCGGCTGCACACCTCCATCGCCACCGAGCCCTGCAGACCTACGGCCTGCGTGTGTGCGGGTTCGTTTACGGTCGTAGGCATTCCTCATTCCTCATTCCTCATTCCAGATTGGATTTTCACCTTCTCCGCAAAAGAGAAGGACACCGAAACCGGCTTTTCAGTTACCTCGCTTCGCTCGGTTTCCTCCTCTTCGCTCAGCCAATGCCAAACAAGTTTGGCTTGGCATTCGCTCATTCGTCGGTTTGGTTCAAGGTATTACAACTCCGATTTGAGCATCTGGTTGAGCGTAGATCCGATGAGTGACAAATATCCCTCCCTAAGTCCGTATGTTTATTGCGCGAATAATCCGATTAAGTTGGTGGACCCGAATGGGGAAGATTGGGTTGAGAGAGAGGTGGAAGGACGAAAAGAAGTTTATTATGACAGGTCTGTCAAATCTCAGGCCGATGTAAACAAAAAGCATGGAGAAAGTTCTGGCGTAAGGCATCTTGCAGATGGGACAAAAGTTGGCAATGGTCAATACACCGTTTACAATGACCATAAAGGAAACAAAAATGGTGTTGTGAAAGATGCTAACGGAAAAACTATAAATCCGGATAGAACAATAATTTACGGAAAAGGTTATACTCTTTTTGCTGGTGTGACAGATGAAAGTGTTAATGGCGTATGATGCAGTTGGAGCCGAAGGTGTGTCAGGAGCATTGTTAAACCAACGCACAAAATGCGCAGACCAATGTTTAATTTATGAGTGTAAAAATATTGCAAAAGACCCTAAAATAAATGCATCTGAAAGAAGTAGAGCAAGAAAAATCGCTTTTAGCTTTTCCTGTATAGATTTTATTTTTAAAACACCACGTTTTTAAAAGGCAGTATGAAAGCAATGGGATACTTGAAGAAATCAATTAAGTTTCTTTTTTATATTGTTGTTGTTGGGACACTGCTATATGTAGTGTGGACTTGTTTTTTTGTCGCCACTTTTCATGGAGACACTTACGGTAAATCGGAAGCATACGTGATTGAAATTAACACGAATACGAGTGATAGACCCCTTAATTCTGCTGACATCATTGATTTATTATATAGTTTTCAATCTTCGCATCCTCAATTTAAATTAATGGACACCGATACACAAGGGAATATATATCATAACTTTTCAGATAAAATAGATAATAGAAACGATCAATATTTGGTTTTCTTCTATATGAAGGATATTAATATAACATTCTCTTGTATAACGGAAGTTACTTCTCAAAATCATCCTTTAATAAAATTGTATGCCATTAATGAAGGTCCTGTATTTCGTCATTGGGAGAGAATTAACAACTACAAGGAAATATCTCGCAAAAAAAACAACGTAATGAAGAAGAAATTTGAAACTGAAATTTTAGATAATTTGGGTGTGAAATGGAGGCACAGGAGGTTATGGGACTAAAAATCTATCACCATAAAGCAGAGGTATGAATATGTCAATAATTTAAATCAATTTAATCATCATTTAAACCGAATTGCATTCATTCTCAAAAAAAAAAAAAAATGAAAAAAGGTAATGTTGCCAAAAATAGTTGGTGTGTGCCTAAAAAAAGAGACCCACGGTTGCCCATGAGTCTCTTTTTCGTATGATTGATAATCCATTAGTACTCGTCCTCGTGGAAGAAAAAGTCCTCTTTGGACGGGTAATCCGGCCATAAATCTTCTATTGAATCGTACGATTCGCCCTCGTCATCAATCTCCTGGAGATTCTCAATCACCTCCATGGGAGCGCCCGAGCGGATGGCATAATCCAAGAGTTCCTCTTTGGTCGCCGGCCAGGGGGCATCCTCCAATTTTGTCGCTAATTCTAATGTCCAATACATATCTTGATTATCTTAAATTTAATGGGCGGCAAAAGTAAAATAAAAATCGGAAAAAACCAATTTTATGAATGTTTTTATTTCACTGATTACCAAATTATTTCAGAAACATTCATTTTCTTGTGGTAGAAACGGGCCAAAGTAAAGAAAAAATCGGACAGCCGGTTCAGCAAATGAAGAGGCTGTTCATAGCGGGCATCTTCCTCGTAGAGAGCGACCACTTCGCGCTCAGCGCGGCGGCATACAGTGCGGCACACGTGCGCCTGTGAGATAGCCGCATTTCCCTGCGGCAGGATGAAGCCTCTGAAAGGGGGCAGTTCCTGTGTCATCTCGTCAATCTCATGTTCTATGGCAGAAACAAAGTCGGAAATATCAAACTTCTCCCAAAATTTTTCCCATTTTTCAGGAGGCGTGGCCAGCATTCCACCCAGACAGAAGAGCTGACGCTGCACTTCGGCCAGGAAATCATCAGACTCCATAGAAAGAAGAAGTCCAATGTGTGAATTAAGCTCATCCACTGTGCCATAAGCATTTAGCAGTCTGCTTGACTTGCTCACCCTCGTGCCGTCCGCCAGGGAAGTCTGGCCTTTGTCGCCTGTTTTGGTATAAATTTTCATTGTGTAATTTTTTTTTTGCAAAAATAGAAAAAAAATGTATTTTTGCACCCGCAAACAAGGCAATTGTCTCCTTAGCTCAGTTGGTAGAGCAATTGACTCTTAATCAATGGGTCCAGGGTTCGAGTCCCTGAGGGGACACTGAAAGACGGAACGAAAATTCGCTCCGTCTTTTTTCATTAAAATTCACAATTAATACTTAATTTTTCTTTTTTTTCCTGAAAATAAAAATAGGCATTCCTTTTTTTATTATTTTTGCATTCCGAAATTTTAATAAACTATTTAATTCCATTATTTCCAAACAATTAAAAACTCCTTTTATGAAGAAAACATTACTGTTTACAATGCTTTTGGCAGCATGGTGCGGCCTGTTCGCCCAGCACACCATTTCTATCAGTCTGACCACAGACCGATACGGTACAGAGACCACTTGGGAGGTTGTTGACCTGGCAACCAACACCACCCTCGCCTCCGGCGGTCCCTACAACCAGCTGAGTTCGAACGGAACCACCGTGCAGAACATTCCCGACATCAACGTGGATGGAAGCGGCTGCTACCGTTTCACCATCTATGACTCTTACGGAGACGGTATCTGCTGCAGCTACGGCAACGGTTCCTATTCTGTCTCATACGACGGCACAGTGATGGGAAGCGGCGGTGCCAGTTTCTCGGAGAACATCCACTTCCTCAACCCCACCTCTTCCGCATGTCCGAATAACGAAATCGCCCTTGCTTCCGTGGACGTCTATGGTTATCAGGTCCTGAACCAGGGATTCCAAGTTAAGGGAACGGTGGTCAACAATGGTGTTAACGCCATTTCCTCCTATAAGGTAAGATACAAACTGGATAATGGCGAATGGTCTGCTCTCTATAACGTAAACTGTAATTTGGCAGCATCCGGTACCCATAGCTTCACGCACGACGTACCTGCCACCATTAACACAACGGGACACCACACCCTGTCTGTAGAGGTTTCCGAACCCAACGGCACTTCCGACCAAATAAACGACAACACAGCCAGTATGGAAATCATCGTCAACGAGAACTCCGTGCCCAGAAAACCGCTTTTGGAACACTTCTCCACCGCACAATGCCCCAACTGTCCTGCTGCTCATACCAACATTCACAACTGGCTCAACACTCGTCCCGACATCATCCATCTGATCCACCACTGCGGCTACTATACCGACGCTTACACGGTTTCTGAAAGCCGAGACCTGATGGTATTCTACAATGACGGAGGTTCCACATACGCTCCTGCCGTGATGCTCGACCGCCGTCATCTCACCGACGACCCTGGTCCCATCTTCTTCCCGTCATCCTCAGGAAATTTCACACCGAATCTTTTTGACCAGGCGCTTGCCACCCCTGCCTTCATCAGCGTGAACATGGACGGCACCTACGATCCTACCACACGCACGGTTCAACTGACCGTATCCGGCCAATTGGTGGGTGAAATTCTGGAGACATCTCCCAGACTTTCTGTCTATATTATGGAAGACGGCCTTGTGGGCTCTCAATCCGGTGCATCCGGCAGCTACACGCACGACTGCGTGATGCGTGATGCCATCAGCGGCGGCGGCGCTTGGGGTGATGCCAATGTGGTCAGCACCACGGTTGGTTCCACCTATTCCAAGACCTACACTTACACGTTGAACAGCAGCTGGGTGGTCGATAACCTCACCTTGATTGCTTTCGTCAACAATCACGACGCTAACGACGTGAACAATCGCGCCATTCTGAACGCTAACTCTGTCAAAGTGAAGAATTTGCCCGTCGGCATCAGCGAATACAACGAAAGCCGCACGACCATCTACCCCAACCCGGCCACCAACGTGTTGAACGTGGTCTCCGAGAAAGAGATTCAGATGGTTGAGATCTACAATGTGGAAGGCCAGTTGGTCAAAACCATTGATGGCAATGTAAACAGCATCGGCATCAGCGAGTTGAACAACGGAATCTATTTTGTGAAGATCCGCACTGAAAACGGCACCGCAACCCACAAGTTCATCAAGAAATAATCTTGATTCCTTGCGGAATAATCAAGCGAGTGACTTGCCCATTGCAGGTCACTCGTTTATTTTTTACCTTTTCCCCCAGTTATCCCGGTCCAGGCTCCTGAAGTTGATGGCCTCGCTCAGGTGGCCGACTTCGATGCTGGGACTGCCGTCAAGGTCGGCGATGGTGCGAGACACCTTCAGGATACGGTCGTAGGCGCGAGCGGAGAGGCCGAGACGGTCCATGGCGTTCTTCAGAATCTGCTGTCCAGCCGAATCTATGGCACAGTACTGGCGCACCATGCGACTGGACATCTGCGCGTTGCAGAATATGTTGGCATGTTCCAGGAATCGGGTTTTCTGTATCTCGCGGGCCGCCTCCACTCTCCTGCGTATGTCCGCGCTCCGCTCCGTGGGCTTGTTGGCGGCCAACTCCTCGTGGCTGACAGGAACGACCTCCACGTGAAGATCGATGCGGTCCATCAGCGGCCCTGACACTTTGCTCAAGTAATGCTGCACCTCGCCAGGCTTGCACGTGCACACGATGGTGGGATGGTTATAGTTACCGCACGGACAGGGATTCATGGCTGCCACGAACATGAAGGACGCGGGAAACTCCACCGAATACTGCGAGCGCGAGATGGTAACACAGCGGTCCTCCAACGGTTGCCGCATCACCTCCAGCACCTGCCGCTTGAATTCGGGCAATTCGTCGAGAAAGAGCACGCCGTTATGGGCAAGACTGATCTCCCCAGGCTGCGGGTGCGTGCCTCCCCCGACGAGAGCGACGTCAGAGATTGTGTGGTGCGGGGACCGGAACGGGCGCACCGCAATCAAGGAGGAGTATCGGCTCATCTTGCCTGCCACAGAGTGAATTTTCGTCGTTTCCAGAGCCTCCTCCAAGGTCAGCGGCGGCAGGATGGAAGGCAGCCGCTTGGCCAGCATGGTCTTGCCAGAGCCCGGCGGGCCGATGAGGATGGCATTATGTCCGCCTGCCGCCGCAATCTCCAACGCTCGCTTGATATTCTCCTGCCCTTTGACATCGGAAAAATCGTATTCGTAGTTGTTCAGATTGCGCTGAAACTCCGCCTCAATATTCACGGTAGTCGGAGGAATGGGCACATCCTTGTCAAAGTAATCGATAACCTGCTTGATATTCTCCACGCCCAACACTTCCAAGCCCTGCACGATGGCCGCTTCGCGCGCGTTCTGCGCAGGCAGGACGATGGCCTTTTTGCCACGCCGGCGAGCCTCCAACGCAATGGGCAACGCCCCCCGAATGGGCTGCAATGTGCCGTCTAACGACAGTTCTCCCATGATGTAGTACTCTTCCAAACGTCCCCCGCCTTTGATTTGCTCGGAGGCGGCCAATATGGCAATGGCCAGCGTCAGATCAAACGCTGAGCCTTCCTTTCGGATGTCCGCCGGAGCCATGTTGATCACGACTTTCCGTCCGGGAATACGAAAATTATAGTTCTTCAGCGCGGTCTCAATCCGCTGCTGACTCTCCTTGATAGCGCTGTCGGGGAGCCCAACCAGGTGGAACCCGATGCCGACATCCACGCTCACTTCCACGGCAATATGAATTGCCGCCACGCCCATCAAGGCGCAAGAATAGGTTCTTACTAACATGATATGAATATTTTGTTTTATTTGAAAAGTAGCATATTTTAATGATGCGAGGGTATCACTCTTTCATCCTGAGTATTTCATCTTTGGAAAGACCTGTCGAAGCTGAAATGACCTCTGCGTCTAATCCATACGCAAGCATACTCAGAATCAATTGTTGCTTACCAGCCTCCATACCTTTCTCCATGCCTTTTCCGAACCCCTCTTCGACGCCGTCTTCGCGAGCGCAGGCGATGGCATCCTGCACATCCTCGTAATCAAATATACTCTTTTCGTATTCTTCTCTTTCCATGTTGCTCAATTTTGATATTTTGCATTCCTCAATGAGTTTCCGGAAGACACCTTTCTCCGAAGCACCATAGTCTTGGTCAGTACTGCTGGCGATGGAGGTGAGCAGTTCAAGCCACTTGTGCATAGGCGAGCCGTCCGAACCCTTATCCTTGACGGCTGCAAATTTAGGCAATTCAACAAAATAATAGGTGGTTTTGTCGGAAAAAATTTCATTGCGCTCGTTTTTGAGCTGTACCTTATGGAAGAAATTGTCGCACCGGTCGAATTCGGAGGCGCAGTAGTCCAGTATATTGAAAGAGTAAATGTAGGGGATTTCATACCGCCGTGTTCCTTTCTCAGCCTGACTGCTGACCACGCGGCTTACGTATGTTATGACTCTTTCGGCGAAGAAGTGCTGCTTGGCCCGTTGCATCTCGATAATGAAGAATTGTCCATCAGCGTTTCGGCAGTAGATGTCGAAAACGACTTTTTTCTCTTGGGGGGGAAACCCCGGACTGCTCGTTAGGAAGCATGGAGATGTCGGTGATGGTGCCGACATCGTCGGCGATACAGGCGTTCAGAAAATTGATGAGGAGATCCTTGTTTTCCTCAGAGGCGAAGATCCGCTTGAAGCCGAAATCGGACAGCGGGTCGAAAAATATCATGTCTTTTTTCATAGTTTATGATGTTTGTAGGTTGCCGCAAAGATACATCGCAAAAACTCACTTGTCAAGAGTTTTGTAAAAAATAATTTCAGCGTAATAACCAATGTGTTAGAAAATTACATTGTGTTATTTTAAGAATTGGTTGTTAACGGACATGGCAGGATTTGGAAGGAAATTTATTGTATCTTTGCAAAACAAAACCCAAACCCACCTGTCATGCGATTAGACAAATATCTCATAGAAAACGACTTCTTCCCCTCCCGCGAGAAAGCACAGACCGCCATCAAACACAACACCGTGAAGGTGAACGGGAATATCGTCACCAAAGCGTCCATGGAGATTACGGACAACATGCAGGTGGAGGTCATTGACCTGTTCAACAAATACGTGAGTATGGGCGGGCTGAAGTTAGAGAAGGCTATCGAAGACTTCGAACTGGATTTCAGCGGCAAGGAAGTGCTCGACATCGGCTCGTCCACCGGCGGGTTTACCGACTGCGCCCTGCAACATGGGGCAGCGTTTGTCTCCGCCGTGGATGTAGGAAGCAACCAACTGGTTGATGCACTAAAGACCGACAAAAGAGTGCAAACCATTGAAAACAAGGATTTCAGAGAACTAACATTATCAGATGTACATAACCGCGAGTTCGAATCTCGCCCTTTCCGCCAAGCTTCAAAAGAGCTTCAAAATCAGTAACTTCCAAGACAAAGTTGCTGATTTTTTGGTTTAAATCGGAACAGAAACGGAACTAACTTGATTTTTTGTGTTTTCCCACAAGAAAACCAAAAAAAAAATGCCCGTAAATCACAACAGATTAGCAGTATCTTCGCAGTATTCTGCGACAAACTATTTGCCAGCCATGTTGAAGACTTTCAAATCTGGCTGGGTTATTGAGTATTATGTTGAGAATCCACAAACTCAGCAGCTACAACGCAAAAGAATCAAGCTCCAGCGACTTCTGGAGCGTTATCCCAAGCAAGCGGATGCGAAAAGGCATATCAACAATATCATTGTTGCCTTGAACATGAAACTTTCGACAGGATGGAACCCGTTCTTCCAGGGCGAGGATTCCCGAATGTACACGCCAATCCAGGACGTGGCGAATATGTATATGAACGAAGTCGAAAAGACTTTGCGTCCAGCAACTTATAGAACGTATAAGACTTTCATCAAAGTCTTCTGCGAATGGATTGAGAAACAGCAGAAAGGAATATACTCTTCTATGATTTCTCATACCATGGTGGTCCGTTTTATGGATTATGTCTATTATGAACGGAAAGGTATTTCGGGTGACGATATGACGGCTACTTCCTACAACGGATACATTAAGCAGGGAAGCGCATTTTTTAACTGGATGATAGACAAGTGCTACTGCAAGGAAAACCATTTCCAGAAAATCAAGGCCAAGAAAGTTGAGGATAAAAAACGTGTATTGATTCCAGAAGATGTTAGAGAAAAAATCAGCAACTACCTCAAAGTCAAGAATCCAAGCTATTTGCTTATGTTAAAATTGATTTATGCAGGGCTTATTCGTCCGAAGGAACTGCGTATGCTGAAAGTTGAGGATTTGTCCTTTGCCAACAAACAGATAAGGATTCGCAAGGAGGTGGCAAAAAACGGTCACGAAAGGTTAGTTCCGTTGTCGCAGGAACTCCTGCTTGATTTTCTTGACATAGGTATCCAGCAAGGAAACAACAGTGATTATATATTTGGCGAGCATTTCAAAACTGGACCTGTCAGAATGGCGGACGCCACAATGCCCAAGCATTGGGTAAAGTTGAGAAAGACATTGAATCTGCCTGTGGAAATGCAGCAATACTCTTTCCGTGACACGGGTATGACGGAAATGATAAAGAACGGCATTGACCCGCTTACTGTCAAACAGTTGGCTGACCACTCTTCTTTGGCAATGACGACCATCTACACAAAACACGTTGATCCGAATTTGAGGGACATCGTGATTTCAAAAACGCCAAAATTCTCAAAAGCAAAGGAGAGGGATTAAAGTTCCACCTTCCTCTTGGCGGCTTCTACTTCTGCCACAACCAATTCCCTGCCTTCTGTGAATTGGAAGGTGATCTTTATGGGCAGGCTCCTCACATTATTGACGAACAGCCAGCGTGTCTGCCTTTCGGCGGGTACGTTTTGCGGCTTGAGCAGTTGCCACAACTGCAGGAAAGCCGACAACGGAAGCAGAAATCTGTATTTGACTTTCTCGAATCCTGCGAGAAAGTCAAGCCAGGGCTTCACCCACAATTCCCCTATGGATTTCTCACCGCCGACCGTCAGCGAAATTCCGTCCTGGAGGATGCCGTTTCTATTGAGGCAGGTCGGTCTTGCTTCCTCGAAGTATGGACTGCCGAACTGCGTGCAGTTCAGCCGCCTGCGACCGAAATAGGAAACCAGCACCATCTCGAAGTCGGTGCTGCCAGTGTCGAAGAGGGGGCTGCACCCGGCTGTTTCAATCTGCATCAGAAACTCGCTATGCTGCGTTTTCTCGTCCGTGACCTTCATCGTGGGGACTTTGAAGGACGGCGAAACCTCCTCCTCGTCCCCGTCTCCGACCTCCAACTTTCGGTCGGCTCCGTCCGATGTCTTCCAACGAAACACCCAGTTGGAAACTGCGTCTCCCTCCCTCACGGATGTTCGGTAGCCGTTCTCATTTTCCACAAAACAGCTTTTCCCGTAGTTTGAAAGCGCGTCCGGCAATTCGTCAAAATTGACCACCGGGGAAAGCAGTTTTGTCTCATCGGTATCTCCCGATGAGATTCCCTGGATTTTGTACACATACTTTTTCTCATCCTGCTTCTCTATAGAGGTTTCGTTGTCAATCGCGTATTGGGATAGGTCGAGCTGACCGGATTTTTCCAATATGTCGCGGATAAAGGAGAACTCCGCCTGCCGTGTGGAGGAATCCACAAAGAAGGCAAGCCCGAAGGCGTTGCAGATGGTGCTGATGAAGTCGGCGTTTGTCATAGCCGGCACGTGCTCCGAATATCGGAGCGTGTTTGCAAAGCAGTTGTAAACGCCGTAGTAGGCGGCGGCTTCCTCAGTGATGGGGATGTTCTCAAAGTCCTTCACAAAGACCTGCCCAAGCACGCCCTGCCCCGCCGCGTTCATACCCCTGCATTTGGCGAAAATGAAACGGTACGGCCTGCCCTGCTGCATATTTTCAAGCGTAAAGTCAAACGTCAGTTCGTAAAAGCCCGCACCCGTGTAGCCGAACGAGGAAAGCTGGTCGGGTTTGAACATACGGCAGTAAACTGGCTGTACCCAGTTTGTCGAGATTGGCTGCATATTGCTCCAATCTCCATATAGGCGTATTGAAAGGCAGGTGCTTAAAGAACTCTGTGTTCCCAGCACCATCAGGAACATCGCCTCCACGAATGGCTTTGTGACGTTTTGGCCGTTCTCGACCACCTCCGCCGTTCCCGTGGTGATGACGTTGGCGGGCAGGTAGGTCTTGAGAGTTACGGAGAACCTGTGTGTGCCGGAACTTCTGGGAGTGAACGTGTAGTGCGCGTTTCCGTTTTCGTCCATAAAGCGCGCTATGAAGGTGAGATTTGTCGGCTCGTCCGAGAAATCGACTTCCGGCGATATGTGCGCTGTCAAGCCTGCCTCCCCATTGGCGAACTGCGTAAGCTGTCCGTCAAGTGCCCGCAGGCTCTGGGAGAAAACGCTCTTTGCGGCGGCATTTCCGAAGAATCCGCCCACGGCGTTGTAGCCGCCGTTCTTCACGACCTTTTCCAGCAGCCACGTGAGGCGTAGTGCCGGACAAAAGGCAAAGCTGTTGGGATTGCCTGCCTCCCGGTTGTTGAAAAGACGGATGCCCCTGCTGCCGTTTCGGGAGACTATGACATTGCCGTCTTCGTCAAAGAAGAGGCGGTTTATGTAGCATCTGTCCATTCCAACGGAATCGTTGGTCTGCAGGGATGCCTGGAAACCGCTGGCGTGGCTGTCGTCCGCCGTGTCGGACGGAAGCAGGAACCAGCCGAAGTCGGCGTTCCCGTTTCCGTAAAAGGCGGTGTCAATGAAAAGCGGAAACTTGACCTGGGAGTCTTCCGCGAGTGTGCTCCGCAGAAAATCCACCCAGGCGGCATTGTGGCTGGAGGCGGCGGCGCTGATTTCGAGGTCTCCGCCGTAGTCGTCTTCGCTGAGCTTCGCATCGGCGAAGCCCGTTGGGAAGGGATTCACCACAAGACCGCAGGAATAGAGTTTGTCGGTCGCCTTCTGGATGTAGAGGTCGCCCCGGGCAATCTCCACACCACCGACCGACACGGCGCAGGGAAGTTTCCGCACCCGCTGCACGTATGTGAAGCGTGCGTGCCGGAAGACTTCGTCATTCTCTTCGGCAGGTATGTCGAAGGTGAACACGATGTCGCCCTGTATCTTCTCCGTTGAGAAGATGCTGCTGTTGGCTTCGAGCTGCAGGGACGTGCCGCGAGGAATGTGCAGCGGTGTTTCATTGACGATGATTGTGAGCATAGGCTAATCCAGGGAATACATATAGACCACTCTGACGAAGTTGACGGTCTTGGCCGTGCTGTTCACTTGGAGCTTGCCGTTGACGATGGCGAAAGTCACGCCGTCTGTGACCACGTAGAATCCTCTTTCGTCCTTGGAGAATGCTGTGGCGGAAACGATGTTGTCGGTAGTGACATTTCCGCCGAGGTCCAGGGAAACGGCACGCTTGAAGACTTCGAGGTCGTTGAACATTGCGACCTTCAGCAGTTTGCCGTCAATGTCATCGAGGAGATTCGTAATGGCCGCATTGGCGGAATTGGCGGCGTTGTTTGCGGTTGTGGCAAGGCCGTATGCCTGCTTGACCGCCGAAGGTGTCGCCGCTTCCGTTGTGGAGGTGCTGTTGGTCGCGCTGTTGAGCTTGGTCACGCCGTAGGCGTTTGTCGATGCCAGATTCAGCGTGGAACTCGCCACGGATGTCCCGTCCGTGTGCGTGATGGTGATTTTCGGGCCCGCGCTCGCGGTGCCCGGCGTGAGGGTGATTGACTGGATTTTGGTGTCCCCGGTCAGCAGCGCCTGAATCGCCGCCGTAAGGCCTTCGACCATATCCGCGCTTGTCTTCGGATAGAGAATGTCGAAGTCGGGCTGTTCGTTGACGATTTTTCCGTTCAACGCCTCGTGTTGGAATTTGATGATTTCTCCCATGGTGTTGTTGTTTTAGGGTGTGGTTTTTGGTTATTGGATGACGCGCAGGTACTGGTCGTTGAGTTTCAGTACCGAGTGCTTGAGATAGGTTATGAGGTCTCCGAGTGTCGCACTCAGCACCACGCCCTTGTCGGTGCAGATGGCGATGGTCATTGATTTGTCGAATTCATATTCCAGCTTCTCCAATTTGGAGAAGTCACAGGAAAGTTTGTCAGAGATGGATTCTTCGGCGGTCTCCGCTGCCGCCTTTGCGGCTGTTTCAGCCACCATTTCGGTCAGCCCGCTGAAATCCTCCATCGATGTCGCCGGTATGGCGAAGTCCGACATCTTGGATTCGGACGTCAGCGGTACGCCGTCTATGGCGGGAAGGTCTTCGAGGTCGTTGTAGCTGTTCGAGATTCCGTCCAGCTCGTTCACCCGCTCTATGAGTTCGTTGAGGATGGAGCGCACGCGGGACAGCTCCATTCCGTTCTCTATTGTGTCTATCATAGCGATTTGTTGAATTGGTTGGCGATAATGTTTGTTGGTGGGAGCAGGGAATGGGCGCTGTCACGCCATACTTCCGTGTCCTCCCAGATTTCGATGCCGTCCGGATTGATTGGCAGCGGGCTGGTTCCGTGTCCCGCCAGCGGCGTGTTGAATCTGTAGCGGAACTCGGCGGAGAGCAGATCCTCCTCATCGTCTTTGACGGTGAGCGTGTCGGGGATGACGGAAATGGGCACGGCCTTTCCGTCAACTATTCTGTAGTTGAATCTGCCTCGCATCGCATCGGCCACGAGCTGCAGTTCGCGTCTTCCTCTGTAGCCGGTACGTGCCGTGTGGATGGTGGAACGGTCTGTGATGTCTATTCCGGCTATGCCGTTCTGGACGGTCTCACCGCCTTCCGTCCGTTCTTCGAGGGATTCCGTTTCGGCGTAGAGACTTTCCAGCACGCCGTATCTGTTCTGCAGCAGGAACACCTGCGCGCCGTATGGTTTGGATTCCAGAACGAATGTCCTGGTCCAGACCTCGCCCAGGGCGTTTGATACGTGTACGGAATAGCTGAGGATGTCCTGCGAATATGCGGACAGCCCCAGTGCGGCGACCGACAGCGGCATACGGACGATGTTGTAGTTGGTGATGGTGAACACTCCCGGATTGAGCAGCAATGTGGTTCCGTTGCTTCTGCGGATGGTCACGTTCACGGTCAGGTTTCTGGAGTATGTGTTCGGCTTGCTGTCCGCAAAAAGCATAAAATATGCGTATTGCGGCATATCGCGAAAGCTGCGGACAATCAAACCGCTGTCACAGCCGTAGTTTCGGATGTCGGTGTATTCCGACAGGCGCTTGTTGGTGCCCATTCCCGTCACCCAGTCGGCGCGGTTCATCGAGCGGTGTTCCTCATCGGAGCAGCCTGCCGAAAGGAACATTTCCGCCGAGTGCTTCAGCATGCCCACGGCGGGATTGTCGCCGTACACGTCCGAAAAAGTCAGTCGGTATTTGAGCGTGGCGTATTGCAGGATGTGAGCGGCGTATGTCTCCGTTGGCGATGGGACATCAGCCGCCGAAAAGTACGACCGCAGGATTTCGACAGGCAGTTCCGCGATGTTGTCGCTGCCAGGATGTAGCAGCATTTCGGGGGATTCGATTGTCTGCACGCCGCCCTCGTGGTGGCGTGTGATTTCGAATCTTGCGAAGACCTGGTAGTTGGGTTTCTCAACCCGTGCGATTCCGGCGATTTGGGAGACGACATCGATGTCGCCGCTTCCGTAGTCGTCAATGCTGACGATGTCGCCGCCGTAGTCTTTTGATGTGAAGGTCAATGCCAGGTCTTCGTCCACGACAACATCGTAGAGTCTGGAGATATAGTAGTTTTCGGCTATCTTGGATATGAGTTCCGTGCGTAGTGATGTGGTGTTTGAATAGTTTGCTATGGCGTTGGGAGTATTCCTTGCCTGCGCCGGCGTTGTGATGGCGAACTCGAAGGAATCGTTTCCAAAACGGACAGCGAGGTGTTCGGATGGAAGCGTGTTTATGACGAACCTGCTGACGCTCCGTCTGCCGTTTGTGGAGACGGGCGTTCCCCTAAGCAGGAACCGGGTGCGGTTTCCTGCGAAGTCGAATGTGAAGGGCTTTTCCTGAATCGTGACTGCCATGGCTGTTATTTTAGTGATGCGGCGTTGCGGAGGAAGTCTTCCTGCTGTTCGAACTCCGTCTGGAGTTCGCGGCTGATGACTGCCTGTCTGTTCCTGGGGTCGCTCATATAGGAGCGCAGAGCGCTGATTTCCTCGAGCATTTTTTCCAGCGTCCCGTTTTCACGGCGGCTGGCATTGTTTTCAGCGGTGACTTGTTTCTCCGCAAAGCCAGGTGCAATATTACGGCTTATCGTTTCGGCGGCTTGGGACAGCGTCCGGCTGTCCGGGACTGCGAGGTCAAGCGAGCGGAAAGCCGATTTGTCACCCTGCTGGTATAGCTGCAGCGCTTCGATGACGGGGGCTGTCTCCGGATTGGACAGCAGCTTGTTGGATGCTATCCATTCCCTGCCCTCCTCGCCTGCGAGGATGTGCTTTTCATTGTCTATGTAGCCGCCTTTGGCAAAGGGTTCGGGCTGGCTTGCGATTGCTGCGACCTGCACGCCCGTTGCGGCCAACGACAATGCCATGGAGATAAGGCCCCACGGGAAGCCGCCGCCGTTCTCAAAGCTCTTTACGGCTGCGACTATGCCGGAAATGATGGCTTCTGCCAAAGCCGCCTTCTTCTCGCGGTGGAACTGCTCGAGTTCGAGTTCCTTCTCCTTTGCGTCACGTTCCTCGTCCATCTTCTGCGTTTGTGCGTCATAGTATTCCTGGGAGATGATGCCCTGCTCGAGTTGCCAGTCCAGCTTCTTTTTTCGCTCGTCATAGTTCTTCTTGTATTGGTTCAGCATCGCCGTTTCGCGGTTCTTCTGGATTTGGTTTATCGAATCGAAGATCTGCGTGGCGGTGTTGGCGAACTCCTGTATCACATCGGCAATTTCGGAGAGGTTCTTCTCCCAGTCTTTCTTGAAGTTTTTCCAATCAATCTGCAATAGTCTGCCGATACCGGTTGCCGTCTTGTGACGGCCTTGTTTTTCGATGTCGGCAACCTCCTTGTCCATCTTGGACTTGAGTGCGTCGATCTGCTCTTCGAGCTGTTTGATGCGGTCTTTGTTCTCCTCTTCGCCCAGGGCTTTGAGTTTGGCGATGGCGGTTTGCGCTATCGCTATTTTTTCCCGGTATTCCTTTTTCACGTCCGAGATGCGCTTTTCGGTTTCCGAAAGCAGTGTGTCCGAAATTTCCGCTTCGGCGCGTCCCACGATTTCGAGTTCCTCCTGGACTTCGAGGGCGACCGCCTGCTTCTTCTTTTCAAGCAGTCCGTTGAGCAGTTTGACCTCCTCTTCGCTGAGGCCCGTCCCCTTTATGGGGTCGTAGGTCTCGCCCTCCTTGCTCTGGTAGAACTTGATGTTCTCGTCTATCTCCTTCATCGTGGCCTTCCAGCTCTGCTGGACGGACTGCAGTTCCTTGGCGTATTTGTCGCTGAGTGACGTGCCGAGGCGCGCTTGTATTTCGGCAGCCTTCTCGTTGAGTTTGGCACTGCTTTCCTCTATTTTGGCCATCTGCTTTTTGCGGTAGGCGGCATCCGCCCTTTCGATGGCGCTGTCCCTCAGTCGTGCGAGTTCCTCTTCGGCGGCGACAGCCTGTCTGCCTCTGGTTTTCTCGAAGGACTTGGCCGTGTCTATCTGCTCCTGAAACTTGGCGGCTATCTGCGCCTTTTCCTTTTCGAGGTCGGCCATTTTGCCTTGGCGGTCTTCCTCCCGGAGCCGTGCCATTTCCTGCGAAAAGCGTTCCCAGGCCTTCTTCTCGGCTTCGCTTGCCTGGACTGCGGCATTTGCGCGGTTGCGTTTTTCCGTGCAGTCCGGGCAGGAGCAGGTGCGGTAGTCTCCCGTGCAGGTCGGTTCGGTTTCCTCCGTGACCACGTCTGTGGGACTGCCGCCGGCTTCGGCTATCTCCTGCAGTTTCTCGTTGTAGTCCGCTTCGAGGGCTTCGACCTCGCCGACAAGTGCGCCCCGCTGCTTCTGGAGGACCGCCACCCAGCTTTCGTAGTTGCTGTAGTTGTTGTGGGAGACGAGGCTCGCCCAATAGCCCTGGAGCTTCTTGCCGACCTTGTACCATTCGGCCTCGTATGATTCCGCCATCTTCCGGATGCGTTCCTTTTCCGCCTTGGCCTCCTTGTCGAGTTTGCCCTTGTGCTTGCTGTCCCATTCGGAAAGGCGGTTCTGCGCCTCCTCAAGTTTCTGCTTGGTGATTTTGGCCTCTATCTGGAGGTTTAGAATCTTGAGGTAGTTGCTGATGGCTCCGGTGTTCTCGTTGATGAGGCGGCCTTCCTCCGTCAGTTCGGCGTTGTAGTCCGGCATTATGTCCTTGAGCTTTCGGATGGCCTTGAGGCGTTCCTCGTTGCTGATGTTCTCGTTGCGGACGATGTTCACGAGGTCGGTGACGGTTCGTGATTGCCGTTCGTACTCCTTCGAGGTCTCCTCAAGGATTTTGAGGTGCTGCGCATAATGGTCGGTACTCTTCTTGAACTCGTAGTTTTTGCGAATCCAGCCCGTGAGGGCGACCGCGATTGTGGTTATTGCCGTGGCGATGGCCACCAGCGGAATCTTGTTCGTGGTCTGGTTGAGCAATTTCATTGCTGCCGCTGCCCTCGTGGTGTTTCCTGCGAGCTGCGCCTTTGCCGCCGCGAGTTGGAGGGTGATTCCTCGAAGCGTGTTTTCGAGGATGATGGCGCGCTGCTTCTGCAGGTTGCTGAACAGCTGTGCGGCGTTGGCGGCTGTGAGGCGGGCGAGGTAGAGCACCATCGGTGCGATGATTGCCCGCACCGCTATGGTGTGCTGCTGGCAGTATTTGACCAGCTGCGAAAGTGCCTTGATTCCGAAAGTACCCGCCTTGGTGAGTTTCAGCAGTATGGGATAGAGCTGCTGACCGAGTTCAAGACGTGTGTCCTGGAATTTCTTGCGGGCCTTTTCGAGGTTCGCCTGCATATTGTTGTTCTTGATGGAGAACTCCTCGTAGCAGGAGATTCCCTCAATCATTGCCCTGTTTGCCACTGATTGTGCGGCCTCAACTTTGTCGAGGCTGTTGGCCATTGAGGAAATTGCCGCCGCAGCCCTTGCTCCGTCAAGACCGAGGTCTTGGAAGACGGGAAGCAGCTTGTCGAAACCGCCCGCACCCGAAAAGCCCTTGAGGACTTTCTTTAGTGCCTGGTTCATATCGGTTTCGATGAGGGTTGTGAACTCCTTGACCTCCATTCCGGCGATTCTGGCGAACTCCGCCGGCTTGGATATGACCTTCTGGATGAGTTTCTGGAATGCGGTGGCGGACATTTCCACCTTCTGCATATCCTGGTCGAGGGCGGAGGCATAGCCCAGTATCTGGTCGGCGGCAAGTCCGGCCTGCACCGCTATGCCGCCCAGACGGCCCGTGAAGTTGACCATGTACTGCTCGTTGGCGGTGCTGGTCTTGCCCAGTTCGTTGACGGCGGAACCGAGTGAGAGCAGCTGCTCCTTCAAGGACTTGTCCTTGAGGATGTCGGTGGACTTCTTATATACGTCCACCATCTTGCCGACGGCGAGGGTCGCGTCATCGCCGAGCACGTCACCCATTGAGACGTTGATGATGTCGGCTGCCTCAACGAACTGCTGGACGAGTTCCTGCGAGGAGATGCCCAGTTTTCCTGCGATGTATGCCAGGTTGTTGAGCTGTTCTCGTGAGGTACGGGTGTCGAGTTTCTTGAAGCTCTCGTTGAGTTCGTCCACCTCTTCGCGGGTGAGGTTGGTGGTCTTCATCACATCGCTGTAGATGTCGTCCATCGCCGCAAGGTCGGTGGCGACCTGTTTCAGCGTGGATGTGATGGAGTCGAGGGTATTGAACAGCTGCACGAAGCCGCCTATGCCTGCGCCGAACTGGAGGAACTTGTTGTACATTTCAGTCCAGGCGGAAGCCGCCGAACCGATGTTTTGAGCGTGTTCTTTGAGGTATTGGCGAAGTTCGCGGATCTTCTTGGCGTGGGCGATATACTCGTCCGAGCCGATGACCATTCGATTCTGCTCGTTGATGAGGCGGTTCATTTCGGCGCGTATCTGCTTGACGGAGGCTTCGACCTCCTTGCCGTTGATGTAGATGGTTACCCTGCGGGTGCTGCTCTTTGCCATAACTTAATGTTTTGGCAAAGATGGCGGAAACATCCGTCACGGATAGGGACGGCAGAAGAAAACGGGAGCCGGCGTATTGGTTCCCGTTTTGTTACCTCTTTATTGCGACAACGATAGAAGCGGTTATCGTAGATTCGAGCGGATAGCGTGACCCTTTAGGGAGTCGCCCGAATCACTTGTTTTTTGCCCCGAAGAAGTTGAGCAGGTATTGGTCTCCCCAGAACTCTGCGGCTATGTCGAAGAGCTTTTCCGTGTTTTGGTCAATGGGGTCGTCAAGCCAATCAACCATTGAGCGGCGCACCATCGGATGCGGATTGACGTATTTTCCGGGAACACGTGGCTGGCCGTAGCCCACGGCCCATTCCCTCCAGATTCCGTGAATCGGGATGAGAAAGCCGATGCTTTCGGGAATACGGCTGTAGTGTTCTATCTTATAGCGGATGGATGCGCTCAGCTTCTTTTCGACCTTGCCTGCCTTCTTTCCGGTCTTGTATGTATGGGATGGCTTTTTCTTGCCTTTGGCGAATCCCAGGGCGTTGCGTTTGGCAAGGGCTCTCACCCTTGAAGCCCATCTTTGGGCTTCCTTGTAGAACTCCTCGTTGGTGATGGTTTTGCCTGCTATTTTGTCGGTTACGGTGTGGTTGGGCATGGCTACAAATCTTCAACGGAGTTTTCCAATTCCTCTACTGATGGAAGGGAAGATTTGACCTGGTTATAGAACTTTTCCATATCATATTCAGCAATCCCGAGGGGTTGTGTCATGCCCCTCAAGGCATATTCTGCCTTGACATTGTCCTTCGTCCGGCAAAGGAGAAGTCCGATTGTGGGATTATCGTTTTCGCTTTTCAGCGTGTCATCCACAGCTGAGATATAAAAGTTGAGTTTACTGACGAACTCGGGAATAAACTCAACTGCTTTCAACTCTATAACCACATAGCAATGCAGTTTTGTGTGATACATGAGCAAATCCACATAGTAGTCGTCATTAGCGACAGCAAGGTGGTACTGGCGGCCAATAAAAGCAAAGCCCTTTCCCATTTCCAAAAGAAAATCACTGATTTTTTCAGTCAGCTGGCGTTCGATTTCCAATTCGTTTCTTTTACCTACGACATCAAGGAACCCGAAATGATAGGGGTCTTTGAATGCCGCTTGCGCCAAGTCCGATTGGACAGACGGTAGTGTCTGACTGAAGTTAGTAATCGCTTTCCCATAACGTTCGTACAATCCGCTGCTCACCTGCAGCAGCATCACATCCCTACTCCATCCGTTTGCTGCAGTTTGCTGTATATAGAAAGCCCTCTCCCTTAGGTCTTTTACTTTTGTAAGGAGAGAGATATGATGGTACCAGGTAATTTGTGCAAGCGGCACTTGCACAAATTCTCCTCCTTCCGAAGATTGTGCAAGCGGCACTTGCACAATTGGGAAGTCGGGATATTCAGCGGCAAACATCCTCATATATTTCAGATTTCTGACAGAATACCCGTTGCCTTTTCCGAAAGTTTTCTCCAAATCCCTCGACAAACGGTCTATGACCTGCGCTCCCCATCCTTTCTCGTTTTGCACGGTCAGGATGGCCAATCCTATCTCCCAGTATGTCTGAAGCATGGTGCTGTTAACCGAAAGCACAGCCCCCATCCGTCTCTCCTGAATGTGGTTTATTACAGATTGTTTCCACTCATTATACTCTTCTGGCAACGATTGTTTCACTATATTCATCATCAAAAAAATTTGCGGCAAAGTTACAACTTTTTCAAACATCTTTCAATACCGTCTTCCCTCGCGAATCACCCTATCGAGCCTGCCGAGGATGACGTGGACGTTGGAGGCGAAGAATTTGCCCTCGTCATAGAACTGGTCGCCCATAATGTCTCGGTGGACGGACACCCAGGAGAAAGCGGGCGTTTGCTGGTTCGGCGATGTCTTCGGCTTTCTTGGACGGCGTGCGAACACGTTGGGGTACTTGTCTTCGAGGTTGCGTTTCCGCAGCGACTTGTAGCACAGCAGGAACGCCAGCAGCTGGTCTTCGCCAACGTCTTCAAAGAGTTTCATCCTCGTGTCCGTGCCGTAGATGGAAAACGGGATTCTGCGGTCGGTCTCGCCGTTGTAGTCTTCGCGCTGCGGCCTGTAGAGCACGGCGGCGGCTTGGCGGAACTTCCCGGCAAGCATATAGCCGTCGGCATATATGAACTCCTCCCAGGTGGTGTTCGAGAAGTTCGGCTGGAAGCCGATCATCCGAACGCCGCCGGCTTCGATGTAGGGAAGCAGCTGTCTGGAAATTTCCGGGCTGCGTGTGAATGCGAAGTCGAACAGCCGTTTGACGTGGTAGCGCTGCTCAAACGGGATGGAGTTCCAGGTTTCAGCGTCAATGCCGGACATTGCGGCGTAGAAGTCCGTTTCATCGCCGTTTCGGTTCATCCGACATAGGGCGAGCAGTTGTTCCCGCCGCATTTCGTCAAAGCAGGATGGCGCGTTGTAGGCGGACTCCCGTCCGTCTATGATGATTCTAATCTCGTTCATAGTCTTCTCCATTTGCTGTTGTCGGTTTCGTTCCAGAACGGGGTCTTGGTGGTGAACGTGTAGCGCACGCCGACATACCTTTCCCGCGTGTTCTGGATTTGGATGGCGGAGACCTCGTCAAGCAGGAAGTCCTTGACTTCCATGCACTGCGAATCGTATTTGTCGCAGTTCATCCGGCGGATGATCTCGTCCCCGATACGTTCGCAGAGGTCGAAGGCCTCGTAGATGGCATCATAGTCGTTGTCGTCCGGATAGGACTGAACGACCATAAAGGCGGATTCCCGTTCTTTGAAGGCGTTATCGGCATTGTCGGAGGTGAAGCGTATTTCGCTGCCCTCCTGGACGAGTGCGGGAAAGTTGAGGCGGTCTCGGAAACCGACATAGAACTCTTCGAGTTCGCCCCGGAAGAAGTGCGGTTCTTCTGCCGTGTGGTTTATGGATTTGTGGCAGGCGGCGAGTTTGCGCAGGTAGTCGCTGAAGGCCTGCGGCGAGCAGTGTATGTCGCCGGTGTAGTCTTGCGGGCAGTTCATATCGATGCGGTTTTGTCGGTTTTCTTCATTCTGTCCGGGCAGTCGCTTCTAAAGCACTCGTGCGCCCTTGAGAGTGCGAGCTGCCTTTCGAGTTCTATCTTGTCCGCCTCTATGCGGGCGGAGTTGCGTTTGAGCGTGGCGATGAGTTCGCGCTGCTTGTCGTCGAGTTCGTCCCGTGCCTGCTCGTTGCTGATGTATTCGGCGATGAGCTGCTTCTGGTATTCGATTTGCTGGGTGAGTGCCTCGAAACGCTGCGTTTCAAGGGACGTTTCACGGGACTGCTCGTCAATTTTGCGGAGTTTCCGCTCGGACAGCCATTTGAGGATTCCCCAGATGGTTGTCCCGCTCAATAGGAAATTGGCTATCGAGGAGATGATTAGAAAGGTCGGTGATTCCATCATGCGAAGAATATTTTGCGGTTGGTGTTGTCTCTGTGGAAAGTCTCGTTCTTCGGGGCGTTTTCGCCTGCGAAGGACTTGTATGCCGGGTATTCGGCTATGTGCTGTTTGAGTGTCGCCACTGCGTTGGCGAGGTGCCTTTCCGCCTTCTGGCGGTACTCCCGCGCCATCCGTTCCAGTTCGGCAGCCGGAACCACGGCGGTTTCGGTGCCGGATGATGATGTCGCCTTCTGCGTTTCAAACAGCAGGCCCTTTTCGGTCGGCATCCGGTGCAGTTCGCCTATTCCGTCAGCCACCGACCAGAATACGATGAAGCGGCGTATCTGTGGCAGGATTCTGGAGTATCTCTCCTCCGCCTCGTCAGCGGCGAGGAGTTCCCCGCAGAAGGCGGGTCCCAGTCGGTGCTGGAGTTCCGTTTCCTCGGTTTCGCGAATGAAGTAGCGCATTTTGAGGAATACGAGGCGTGAGCCTCCGATGTTGAAGATTTCGTCAAAGTCCCTGGTGGTCTTCACCAGCGTGTTGTGGGACTGCTGGAAGGCGGGACTTTGCAGGTATTCCGGCAATGCGGCGGCGTGGTTGTCGCAGAACTCCAGCACCGTGTCGAGCTGGTCGAATCCGCTGTTCTTGAGGGAGAGGCGCAGCGCGTCCGCCTGGTACCTGTATAGTCTTCCCTCCCCGGCGTTGTCGGCAGCCCCCTTGTCGGAGAGGGAGACGGAGAGCAGGTCAAAGTCCTGCCAATAGGCAAGCCGTATGACGGCGTACTGACAGAGTCCCAGGAGGGATTCGAGGGTGTCGTCATTGCGGTCTTCGGTTTCGTAGAAGTCCGAAAGGCGGTCAAACAGCGGCCTGCCGATGACGGGAAGCAGGTATTTGTTCTCGCACTGCGCTATGGCCGGGGCGAGCGAACGGAACGAGCAGGTGACGTTTACGGGAAGGAATCGTTTGAACTCTTCCGCCTTGGCGTTGTTTTCGGATTTGAAAAGTCTTGGTGTCATTGCTATGTGAGTTTTTCGTCAGTTGATTTGCCTGTGTCAAGCGTGGTGAGTATGATGTTGCGATAGACGAGTTCCACGTTGTGGATCCCGTTGTATTCCATCATCAGCTCTATGGGGTCGAGCACCTGCTGCTTTTCTATGTAGTTGAGGATGAGCGAGACCAGAAGTCCCTCCCGTATGTCGGAGCCGCTTCCGGCGTTTCCGGCATACGGACCGCCGGGCATACCTGCGCCGAGCACGCTGGGATTGACCATCAGGGAAAAGAGTATTTCGGAATTGGCAGCCGCCGAAGTGGATAGGCGTTCCTCGACCTTGATGTCGTTTTCAAGGCGTTCAATCACCCACTTTTCCTCCGCCTTGCCGCTCTCGTTGAGGGAGAATCCCGTGGTCAGCGTTTTGGCGGGGTTTTCCTCGCTGGTCAGTTGCTCCTCGAATGCGTCAAGATAGTCGTTGATGGCCTTTTCCCGGTCTGCCGTGGACTCGAAGTTCTCGTGCGGGAACTTCTTTTCCCAGTATGTGTCGGGAATCTGGATGTGCCACATTAGGTTCATCGCGTTGGCGTATGCCTTTTTCAAGAAGGTGGGTATCTTGTGGGCGACCTCAATCCAGCCGCTCTTCCAGGCGGTGTCCCAGTCTGGAAGGCCGTAGTAGTCGTTGTTGGTGTAGTAGTTTCGTATTCTTGGAAACGCCACCGCCCTGCCGTTCAGCCTGCCCTGCTCCTTTAGGATTTGGAGGTGCAGGAACGGGTCGTTTTCGTCAAGGATGTCAATCACCTGGGCGGTCTCATCGGGGAAACGCCTGTCGAACTCCCCGAAGAGGATGAGTTTGGTCTTGTCGATGCTGAGCCTGCAGTGGCGGGCGTTGACGGTCTGCGTGCGGATGATCCTGCTTCCATCGGCGGAGAACACGAAGACGGGGAAGCAGTTTCCCAGCTTGATTAGGTCGCGGAAAGCCTGGACGTGGTAGTTTCTAAACGAATAGCCGCGCAGGAAGTTGAGGACTTCCGGATTGTTCACGGGTTCGTATCGTTCCCGGTTCTTTTCGTCAAGTCCCGCCAGGGTGACGGGAAGAACGCCCTGCCCGTAGCAGCAGCGGCATTTGTAGTTGAGCCCCGTGGACAGCACGCCGGTCTTGCCGATGATGTCGAGTGCGTCTTCGGGATAGCGGTTGTTTGAGCCCCAGCAGGCGTATTCGACATCCTTGAAGGTGAACTTGTTGAACACCTCCTCCTGCGGGTCGGGCTGTCTTGAGGTTCCGCCCCAGCAGGCGGATCCGAGAAACAGCAGCGGGGTTCCTTCCTTGTTGAATATGGTTTCCATTATATTACTACCTGCTTCTGGTTGAACATTCTGATGTTGTCTATTGATACTGTGTAGATGTGTCCGATGGCGTTGCCTTCCGGATCAACGGCCTGGATTCCCCGAAGCCGCCCCGCTTTCATATTGGCACGCAGCCCGCGGACTCTGGCGTTGGGAAGTGTCACCAGCTCCCCGTTTTTGAGGTAGAACTGGATGGAGAAATGGGAAGCCCTGCCGTTGGACTTTTCGCGGGTCTCCATTTCCCGCAGTGCGTCGGCACGTCTTATCTTCTGGTTCATTGTGGGTTGTTTTTGGGGCAAAGATAAGACACTGCCTCGAAAACGTATGGGACAGATATATGACTGACGGGAAAAGTGATGCCTCAAGGGAAAGGGAAACCCTGTTTCCGGCAATCACTTGACCACAAAGGAATGCCCGCCTTTTTTCCGCCGAAAGGCGGAAAAAATTTTTTTGAGGAAAAATGGCAAAAAAAAAGGCGAGCCGTTCGGCTCGCCTTGCGCTTTCTGGGTGGTTCTCACTTCCAGAAGTCTATAATAATTTGTTTTGGGATGTCAAATTTAACGCTTCCAACGTAGTTTTCAAAAATTTCTATCGTGTCGGCTGGGGCGTTTCCTTTTTTGAGCATTTCGGCGAGTTGTTGCCCCGTGAAAGTTCCGACCGATGGCAAGCCGTATTTTTTTGATTTTATGGTTTTCGTTATGGTTTCAATCATTTGCGCCTCCTTTCTAAAATACCGCTATCGGTTCGGGTTCGTAAACTGGCGGAAACGTTGCAAGGGGGGCGGCTTCGGTTTCGGCTTCGGCTGTTTCCGTCTCTTTCTTCACCACCTGCAAATTTGAAAACAAATAACACATATTGAATCGTTCCCGCTCCTGCTGGATGATTTCGCCGTTTTCGTCCGTTCTCGGCGTGAAGTCCAGAACTTCGGAACGTGGGCGGGGTTCATCCTGGCTTGCCTGGTCGCCCTGCTTTTTGTCTCGGCGTGTCGGCTGGCTCCATACGGGGAAAGCCTTAGAACCTTTTTTTATGGTGTAGCCTTCCGCTTTCCATTCGTTGAACTTCTTGAACTCTGCGCCGCCGTCCTTGTAGATGAATTTCAAAATAAAGTAGTTCAGCGGTTGGGATTCGTAAAAAAATGCTTGGTTGTCGCTCACTGCCTCGTTGATTAGTTTTTCTTTTATCACCCTTGCCGCTGCGCTGGCTTGTAAAAGTCTTTCAAATTGTGCGGCTCTGTTTTTCTCCTTTTCGGTTAGTTGTCGGGTTTCGCCGTTGGCGGGTTGTTCGGGGTTCAAAATTTCGCCCGTTGTCGTATCTAAATTTTTCATAACTTTGCAAAGTTTAAATTTTTTAATGTGAGTTAAAAATTTGAATGGTAAAAGGGGCGGCGCTGTCTGGATTTTTGCGCCGCTCCTTTATTGTTTTTCAATGCTTTACGCCTTTAGTAGTTCCTTTTCGATTTCTTCGACCTTTTTACAGATTTCAGTTTGCAGGATGTCGCAGAATTTGGAAACAATCGCCGTATTTGACACGGTCAAAAAGTCTTGAAAATTTTGGCGTCCGTAGCTGTCCGCCTCAAAAACTTCAAAGGAAAGGCGGCAAATTGACGTTTCAAAGTCGGCGACTTCTTTCAATTTTCCGATGTACTCCGAAATTTTGGAACGGCACGAAATGAGCGTTTCACGCTTTTCCGCCAACTGCTTTTTCTGGTTGAGGCGTTCAAGTTCTTCGGTTAGTCGCTTTTGCAGTTGTTCAAAAGATTCTTGTTTCTGGAGTTCGGCGGCAAACATTGCGATTTTTGCGGCGGTTTCGCTGTCTGGGGCTGGGGTCTTCGGCGTTTCCGCTTTCGGGGCTGCTGGTGTTGCGGTCGGGGCTGCTGCTGCCGTTGTCGGGGTTGCTGTCTTCGCTGCGCTTGCTGTTTCTTTCTTTGCTGCTGCGTTTGCGGTGTTTGTTTTTTCTTCTTTCATTGTGATTAAATTTTTAATGTGAATAAATAAGTTTATTTTTTGGCGTGTCTGGTACGCCGTTTTTTTTTCTTTATAAAATGCCGTCTTCGACAAAAGAACAATAATTTGTTGTTGTTATTATTACGCTGTCCAGCAGTTTAATATTGAAAAGGTCGGCGGCTTTTTGGATGTCCTCCGTAATTTTTATATCTGCTTGGCTTGGTTTGGTACTGCCTCCGGGGTGGTTGTGGCAAACGATTAAATTTGTGGCGTTTGTCATAATTGCACCCTGCAAAATAAATTTTATATCGACTTGCACGTTGTTTGTTGTCCCCTCGCTTATTTTGTGGACGGCTAAAATTTCGCCGCCGCTGTTCAGATAGAGGGCGTAAAACATTTCTTTGTACTCCAAGTTTTTGTTCATCTCGCCAACGGCAAACATAATATTATAAATATCGTTGGGGCTTGTAATCTTTCGGCGTTCCCTGCCGTTGACGGCGGTTTTGTAAATGATTTGAATTTCTGGGGCTTGGGGGTCTTGTCTTTCGTACTTCATAACGTAAAAATTTGAATGGTTAAAAATTGAGTTTCTAAACGTGTGGCGGGGTCTGGATTCCCGCCGCCGCTGTTGTGTAGTTTAATTTTGTGCAACTGCTTGAAAATCGGATTTTTTGCACGCCTTTTTTATAAAAAAAGGGCGTTAAAGTGTAACGTGTGCCGCCTCTCGCCCTGCCCGAAAAGGTGCGAAAAAAAGCCCTTGAGGGGTGAAATATGGCGGGAGGGGGTGCGGATGATTTCGCCGTTTTAGGGGGTGAAAACGGCGTTTTTCGGGTGTTTCTCTCTTCAATATGTCAAAGAACGGCGGAAAATTGCGGGCGTTTAGCGGGTGGAAATGCGGCGTTTCAGTGCTGAAATTGCGGCGTTTTTGGCTGCTTCCCTTTCGGGGCTTTCAACGGGCGACTGCAAAAGGGCGTTTAATTCGTTTTGCAGGTTGCGGGCGGCTGCAATGTCGGCGGCGGCGGTTTTCACTATGTCGGCTAAAGTCTTCATCTTCTTAAAATTTCAGTCTTATAAATAACGGGCGTTTGTTTTGCCCCTTGTTTTATGTCGCTAATATACAACAAAATAAGGAAACGACCAAATAAAAAAGCACTTTATTTGAATTTTATTTTGTTGATATTCAACAAGTTAGAAAATAATTTTTACATAAGGCATTTATTTACAATAATTTAGCAATAATTTCGGAGCAAAACGGCGTATTTTTGCAATATGCAACTAATTGATTTATAATAATATAGGCATATTTTTAACACTCAAAACAACGCCGACAACGGCGGCAGGCGGGCGTGTCGGATTGTGTAGTAAAAAATTTGTTAAGAAAAGAGGCGGGCGGTGGGCGGGGCTGCGCCCCGTCCACATTGTAAATATCCATACATTTTCATTCCCGTTATTTCATTCCTTTTGTGCTGCCGTCCACCGTCGCTTTGCGGCGATCAGTGGATAGGCAGAAAGAAAGCCGTCCACATAGGGCGGCTTTTCCCGGTCGTAGGGCTTGTTTCCAGATACCTTGAGGATTATTGTGTTCTGCCAATAGAACGGCGTTGCTGGCCGGTTTATTGCGCTTGCGCCATATTGAAACAGACAGACATAAAAAAACGCTGGTCGGCGTATTGACCAGTGTTTTTGTTCTTTAATACCGCGACAACGATTGCAGCGGTTATGAGGACGTAAGGACGAAATTCGAACGGAAAGCGTGCCCGGTCGCCCTAAGTATAAATTATAAAGAATAGATTCTATTTATTTCGTTAGCATATGAATTATTATTGGTAGTGAGAGTTATTTGATTATTTTGTAAAGGTTTGAGTTCGGTTTTATTTACGAAATTATTGTCAAACCACAAACTATGTATTTTTATTTCTTTTGTTATGCTACAAATATTGAGTTTTATTGTCCTAAAGGGTATATTGTTAAAATTTTGGGTATAAGAATCCGAATTAAAGTAAGAAATAATAGGCCCTTCTATTATTACATTGGGTTCTCCCTGCAAAGTCTCATTTTCAATTTCTAATTCTATTTTTTTTAAGACATCTATTATTTTCTGTTCAATTTCTGTGAAACAAGTATTCTTTTCTAATGTTTGAGGATTATCATAGTCTTTTTGTAGAATAATGTGAATTGTTCTGTGCGCACTATCATTTATTTGAGATGTTTTATTTTGCTTCTTATAAATGTAATCGATGATTACGTTTATAGTTCTACGATTTGCTTGTTGTATCATATCTTTTTTCTGCAAAAATACAATAATTTTCTTTTTTCCACCCTTACCGGCACAAAATTAAATTTTTTTCTTTCAGTCCACCGCCGAACTTGGTTCAGACAATCTTGACGGCTGTGTCCGAGAAGTGCGTTGCCTCTTCGGGAAGCACTCTGGAAGTTTTGCGTTCGGAACTTTTGTCTTTTTCTTGTTGCTCGTTGACGTCCATATTGAAACAGACAGACATAAAAAAACGCTGGTCGGCGTATTGACCAGCGTTTTTGTTCTTTAATACCGCGACAACGATTGCAGCGGTTATGAGGACGTAAGGACGAAATTCGAGCGGAAAGCGTGCCCGGTCGCCCTAAAGAAATAAAATTGAAAAAATTTAGTTTTTCCCAAACAATATGTATTTATATCAATTCTTACACGCTTTTATCATTATTTTCAGAAGAAATAGATTCCAACCTTTCCATTTCTTTCAAAACTTTATTATGATTTTGTTTTTTGTTGAAATAGCCAAACATAAACCAAAATAGTATAGCAAGAATGAGGGTAATAATAAGCAATGTTAAACTTATTGTCCTTTCTGTAAAAATTGCAAAATTTGCCCCTTCAGGTAACTTATCAACTACTGTGTCTTTAAGTTTATCGGCATTATATTTAGATTGCAAAAAAAATATCAAAGCTGATACAGCAATAGACGTACAAGACAATGCGATGTCTTTAAAAATGCTTTTCTCATCCTTTTCTTTTGAAAAATCTTTAAGTCGTTTCCATTCAACATCGCTAACAAACCGACCAGCACTAGGATATTGTGCATTAAAATGTAAAGGTTCATCTAATTGTACAACATTATTCTTTGCCATTGTTATCTTCAATTTTAGATGTTGGGGATTCAGCAAAATTACCAGTTGGAGTTTTATTTGAAACTATTCCTAACTTAATTGCATTCAACAATTTAACATTTCCGCATTTATTGCAGACTAAAGCTATAGCAGGCATGGTAGCAGAGTCGTTTTCGTTGTTTCCTCTAAAAGTTCTTATTGAATATATGTCTCTTTCAAGCCCCCATTCACCATTACCACAAACTTCACATTTCATTTCCGGGAAATCATTAAATAGGGAAATAGCTTTTGATAATTGTTCGTCAGTAAACTGCATAAATATATTTTTTTGCAAAAATACATATTTTTTATTTCCCAACCCTCACTGGCACAAAATTCTCGTTTTTTCCTTTCAGTCCACCACCGAACTTGGTCCAGATGATTTTGTCGGCAGCGTCCGAGAAGTGCGTAGCCTCTTCGGGAAGTACTCCGGATGTTTTGCGTTCGGAACTCTTGTCTTTTTTCAGTTGTCCGTCCACGTCCTTTATCATAGCGTTGTTCATTGAAATCAACGTATAGCGGCATTTGTCGCCGTTGAAACGCACCAGGGGGAGGTTTTCCCGTTCCTCCCGTAGTATCAAGCCCCATAGCAGGTATTTGTCGCTCTGCGGCGGCTCCATTCCCTTGTGTGCGTGTTCTATTACGTCCCATCCCGCTTTCTTGAAATAGGAAACGGCGAGCTGGTTGTAGCTCATCGAGTTCAGCACGTTGGGGTTTCTGGAGTCTCCGAATTTGTCGCGGTAGAAATGAATCTTCTTGCAGTTGTGGGAGGCGTAGTATTCGGTAACCTGCCCGCATAGTTCTTTTATAAGTATGTTGCTGCTCTCATCGGGTTTGACGTAGAACTCGTTGATGAAGTTCTGGCATTTCCTCGTTGTCGCGCAGTTGTTCACGAAGTCGAAGTTTCTTTCCTGGCACACGCAGAACAGCGAGATGGAACTGCCCCAGTCCGCCACGATTTCCAGCGGCAAGTCGGGGTTGCAGTCCCTGTCAAATGCGCTGCTCTTCATTGCGAGGCGGTCAAGGTCGAAGTCGCTTTCCTTGGCGATGGCCATCAGCCGGCGGTCGTCCAGCCCGTTGTGATAGACGTGTCGGTCATCGGAAATGGAATAGAAGCAGTCTTCCACCTTGTCAAAGAGGTAGTTCATTATCTCCACGAGGAACACCAGCGGGGGAAGCAGTTCGCGGTTCTTTCTCACGTAGGAAAGCCCCAGGAACTCGAGGTTGTCGAAAGCGTTGCTGACGGTGAACAGCAGTCCGTCACGAGAAACGAAGGGGCGGATCTGCCGTTTCACCCTCACTATCTCGTTCCAGCATTGGGCGAACTGCTTGGAATCCGTTATATCGAGCAGTTCGAGTTGGAGTTTGACGATTCTGTTCCAGATGTCGAACAGACGGATTCCGGCTTCTTCCTCGTAGTAGGAGGCGAAATCGAGCACCCAGCGTCCGTCCCTTGTGGGCGGCATACTCGTAGAGTACTTGTAGCCGTGGTGCAGGTGGACGGGATGGCCGGACTTGTTGCCGAAGAACTCGAGGTTTCCCCGGTTTGTCGGCGCGACTTCCGAATCATATTGTTCCTTGTTGAGTGTCAGTGTCTCGTCCGCTATCTCGAAGTCCACGTTTGCGCCACGACCGCTGCCGGGTTCGCTCTGGGAGATGAGCGCGAAGCGCGTCCCGTTGGAGACGGACAGCACGTTGTCGAAGCGGTTGAGTTCCTCGTAGGAGGTCTCGAAATAGGCGGGCGGTCGTTTGCCGATGACGTAGTTGGATTCTTTCTCGTAGCCCATCTGGTTGAGCATTTTGAGCGATGAGGGCAGTGTTCTGGTAAGCAGCTGTCCGAAGGTCTTTCCGGTCAGGGCGATGACTGATCGCGGCATCAGCCGAATCAGTCTGTCCATCCAGAAGCCGATGTCGGCACTCTTTCCCGTACCCCGTCCTTCAACGGAGACGTGGCATTTGGGCTGGAGTATGAATGAGGGGAGTTGGGCGCGGTTGCCCGAAAGTCGGATGTCCATAGGCGGATGTGTTAGGATTCGAGAATCTGGCAGGCGTCTTCCTCTGTGATTTCGTCATCGAGGCTGCCCAAGAGTTGGCGGCGCACGTCAAGGGGCAGTTTGAGCAGCACGTTCTCCGGGATGGAGACGTGTCTGTTGTTGATGTTGAACTGCACGAAAATCTGGTTGGTCTCCATAAGTTTGGGGTCAATCTTCTGCGGCGGGAGTTGGGATAGGTATTTCTGGAGTGTTGCCAGGTTCTTTGCCCTTGCAGCGTCAGAGGTGGCGGGATTGGCGATTTCCTTCATAAGCCAGTCGAGGAACCAGCCTTCGAGAAAGTCCCGGTCAACGGGGTCGTACTTGTTCCATAGACGGCAGGCGTTGCGCAAGTCGCAGAATGCCTGCTCCCGTGATATGTCCGGAAAGCGGGCGCGCAGCTTGAGTGCCGCAACGCTCTTCCTGGGGTATTTGCGCAGGATGGCGTGAGCCGTGCGCAGCCGTTCGAGGATGTGCTGCTGTCTTTCGGTCAGTGCCTCGCTCTGTCCGGTGGTGTAGTATTGCGATATGGCTTCAAAGTCCTCTTCGCGGACTCTTTCAATGCTGGTTCTCTTCTGTGGTTCGTTCATAGTCGTATGCTTCAAGGTTGTTCTGTTCGGTCAGCGAGTAGTATTTGAGCATTTGCAGGATGGCGGGCTGCGATGAGTTGAGCGCCGCGTCAAGGACGGTCTGGCGGATTTCCGCCTGGGCGGAGAGGTAGCCGCGATACCACTGCTCGTAGATTTCGCCCTTTTCCTGCTGGAACTGCCGGGCGACCTCGTCCACGTCCAGCCCGAAGTTGAGGGCCACCTCCTTGAAGGAGAAGCCCAGCCGTCCGAGGGTGAAGAGTTCGTCATTCTGTTTTTCTGTCAAACTGGTCATCGAGTATTTTTTTGTCGCTGTAGAAGACGTGGTCAATGACTTGTATCACGCCTCTTTCGGGTTGCGGGTTGGTGGTGAAGTTGAGGGAGCCGGAAACGCTCAATCGCCATTCATCGTTCCAGATGACGGCGACCTTGGCGTGTACGGGGGCGATGGTCACGGGGAAGTTGGCGGTGCACATCTGCAGGGGCACGGGGTTGCGGACTTTGACACGTGGGTCAATCCAGAGGCGGAACTCCTTGATGAGTCCGTCCTTCATTCTGGAGAGTATCTGCGTGACGGCCTTTTCGGTGATTGCCCACGTGCAGGCGGTGACGTTGCAGGGCCCTATCTGGCGGCACACGTAGGAGATGATGTCGTGCATCGCGTAGCGTCCGAACGTCCAGAAGTTCACCACGCTGTCGTGCTGCAGCGGTCCGATGTGCTTGGATAGTATTTCCCAGGGTTCACCGACAAAGGAGACGGACTGCGGGAAATAGGAATCGTAGGGGAAGCTGTCGGCCTGTCTGGACTTGCTTTCCTTGCGGGTGTTGAGTTGTGAGAAGTCTATGAGGCTCATTGTCGGGATTCAAGCAGTTGGGTTACAATGGCGTATTGGCGGCGCAGTTCGGAGAGCCTGCCTTCGAGTTTGGTGCGCAGCGGGCAGTCCGGCATAGGGTTTGGTTCGTCCATCTTCTTGAGTGCCTGGTATAGGAGGCGGTTCTGCGTCTTGTTGATGTTGACCTTTATGGAGTGCTGCTTCTTGAGCAGTTCGATGTCGGAGAGGGAGGAAAGGGCTGACGTGTCCGACTTTTCCGTCTTTTCGGTTGAGGCATTACGCACTTTTTCTTCGACCATTCGGATGAGTTCGGGGTCGAGTTTCCCGGTGTCGAAATACCTTTCCTTGAGCAGGTACATTTTTTCGTAGCGTGCGATGAGCGGGAGGCGTTCGTCCAGGATCGCCTTCCGCTGTGCGACCACCTGCTCGGAGTTGCCCTCGCCGAGTTCGTAGAGTTGGCGGTGCATTGTGGATATTTGTGTGAAGAGGTCGTAGATTTCATCCTTTGCCTTGCGGATGGTGTCTGGAACGGCCTTCTTCGCCGGGGCGTTTTTCGACAGCGGTTTGTTTATAAACGGTCTGGCCGCCTTTGGTGATGCGGGCTTTGTTATGGTCAGCGGCTGGCCTTTGAGCAGCTTGCGCAGTTCGTATTCGAGTTTGGGAAGCGTGTGTTTCGGGTTGGCGCGTTGGAAGAACTGGACAAAGAGGCGGTTCTTGTGGTATTTTGCCAAAAGTGCCACGCCCTTTTCGTAGTCCTTGCCGGATTGCAGCCATTTTGCGATGTCGTCCATATCTTTGTTTTTCGGCAAAGATATGCGTTTATAGGCAAATGGGTTGGGACAATGGTGAAGAAATGAAAACCGACACTTTTCAAATCAAGCAGACGGATGGACGTTCACTATAACGGAAAGGATGTCTTCCTGTTGGAAAGGGATTGACCCGAATTCAAACAGGAATCCTTCCACGTCGGTTTTTCCCCGCCAATGCACTTTATGGCATGATGATGCTATTTCATATTGCTGAAACCAGCAATCCGAAAACACATCTAACATCTGGTTACAAAATTTATAACTACAGGTGTGCATACAGGGACCAAAATAAGCATTCAAACCGGCCTCTATCAACTTGTTTTCTTCCTTAAAAGGGCTATTGAGGCAAGCAGTTCCATAATTTTCCAATTTTGAAACGGCTTCATAAAAATTACCCTTGGTTCTTTTGGACAAATAAGCGCGATATGGCAAGACATACGCCCCGAGATAGTTGACACCTTTCACACAGGATTGCAGATAGACTTTTTTGGGGTGCACCCTGGCACCCAAAGTGTCATACAAATAATCATTGATAATCGGGACAAGGCTTTTCAGGTACTTTCGGTCTTGGTGGACTATGAAAAAGTCATCCACGTAACGTCCATAGTATTTCAGCTTCAGTTTTTCCTTCATAAAGCGGTCAAAGTCACTCAAATAGTAGTTCGCAAAAATCTGGCTTGTCAAATTGCCAATTGGCAGCCCGCAATCCTTGGGTGTTGTAAAGAGACTCTTGTTGGTAGGCAATCCGTCCCAGTCCTTCTTTCTTCCCTTAACAATACAGTTTTCCGTCGGGTCGTTCAATACAATACATTTCACCAATCCCAACAGACGTTCAAGATCATTTCCCCTATATTTTTTTCGAATAAGCTTTTCCATTTTCTGATATAGCAAGGGCTTGAATATGTTCATAAAGTAACCTTGTATATCCAATTTCAATATATATGCATCTTTTTGATAATTTTCAGAACATCGCCTAATGAAACTTTGAAGTCTCCGTACACCAAAAAGCGTTCCCTTTCCTACCCTACAGGAATACGTATCGTCGATAAACTGATTTTCAAAGACACACATCAACTTGTTCATCACATAATGATGAACAACCCTGTCCCGAAAATTTGCCGCAAAGATTTCCCTTTTTACGGGCTTATAAACGATAAAACATATAGACGGAGAAATGACGTACCTGTTTTCTACGATTTCAAGATAAAGTTGATGTATGTTGTGCTCCAACCGAAGTTCGAACAGAATGGCATTGGCCGTGTTGCGCTTGTGTTTTCTCGCGTCATAATAGGCACGCCACAAATCTTCCAAAACCGTTTTGTCGTCAAACAAAGTCATACCCGTTTTTCCAACGACTGATAAAGTGTCTCCAACTGTGTGTTAATTTCCGAGAAATAGTGTAACGACAAGCATTTCAGGTCTCGCAACATACGGAGCAAAAGACGTATGACCTCAATACGTTCCCCTATCACCAACTTGTTCTCCTCCACGTTTTTATGCAATCCGATTTGATAGGCCGCCAACGACAGTTCAAATGCCTCTTTTTTAATTCGGTCTCCTGCAGTATATTTATGTTCACGGGGCAGGTTGGCAGCCATTTTATGCAGCTCCAGCAGCACATCGTAACCCTTTTTGTATATTAAAAGGGTGCTCATTTCCTTTGGCTTGACACGTTCCCGCAAAAGAATGGCAGGTTTGTAGTCATCAATAGTGGGGAGTTCTATGGAAGTTTTCCACTGTTCAAAATCTTTCTTAGACGGACAATCGAACAAAACGCAATAATAGTCGGTTTCCGTATATTTTGTCAGTCCGTGGCGTTGCATCAGAATAGGCAGGTTCTTCATTGGAAATCCCAAATAACAGACTTCGCAGTTCACTACTTTAAAAAACTTCTTAAACACCTTGAACTCGGCTATATACTCAGTGAAGCGCATCGCGCTACGTTCGTATGCCCTATAAAAAATTCCTTCCTTGAAAAGGATAATACTGCTTTCATTGGATGCTTCGTGTTGGAGAATCGTTTCAATTTTCATTGTGTGAGGTTGAAGGATTGAAGAATTAAAGGGTTAAAGGTTAAGGGTTGAGGATTAAGGGTTGTCTGATCCCTAATCCCTGATCCCTAAACCCTTTCATTACAGATCTCAATTTATCGCGGACGCAACGAACCGACCTGGCGTTGGCGGCCTTATTGAGGTTGTACCTGTACACACCTGCGTTAGCGTAGGTCACGTACCTGTACCAAGCGTTGGTTGAACTGGACTGCGTAGCCGTCCAGAAATTCGCGTTCTCGGTAACAGCGTAGAAACTGCCACTGTTCCAATTGCGCGCAGGCAGAGCAGAACAAGCAGTCGCTGAAATGATGACACGGTCTCCCGCAAGGACTACCGCGGCAAGGGTTATAGCTTCCCTAAGTTTTTTTTCAACGGCATTGCCGTTGAAAAAAAACGGAAAGCGGACTGCCCGATAAATATTAAAAATTGCACGCTCTGGGAGCCGTAACTCCCAGACTCTGGCGAAATCTGATTTCAAAGAACATTTGTTTTTTTATTTTTTTCCGCCGCTCGGACGGAATGCTTTGCGCTATCGCGCTTGGCATTCCGCTCTAATCGCGGACGCAACGAACCGACCCGGCGTAGGCGGCCTTATTGAGGTAGTACCTGTACACACCTGCGCTAGCGTAGGTCACGTACCTGTACCAAGCGAAGGTAGAACTGGACTGCGTAGCCGTCCAGAAATTCGCGGTCTCGGTAACAGCGGAGAAACTGCCACTGAGCCAATGGCGCGCAGGCAGAGCAGAAAAGTGCACCGCGTCGCGGTACTCGTCCTCGTAGTCGCAGCCCGTGTTGTCGGCCTTTGACTTGTCGTACTTCCAGTCATGGCCCCCGGCCAGTACCGTGGCTATCCTGGTGTTGGTGCCCTCATACTGGTTTGTCTGTGTGGAGAACGCAGGAGAAGGCGTGGGTGAACCGGGAACCGCCGCCAACGCGGAGGTGCATAGCGTGGTGAACTCGGCATCCGACGGAACGTGCCAGCCCTCGGGGCAGATGCCGCGGCGCGGCAAGGCAGGTTGGGCAGAAGTGCTTGAGTTGGACGTGTCCATCGCCGCCGCCCAGTTGTACAGCACCCCGTACTTCTCGTAGAAGTCCGCGCAACCCTTGTCGGCGGTCAGGTTGATGAAGCACTTGGGAGAGGTGTAACTGCTTGTGCCGCCGTCAGCCGTGATCGGATCCATCACCTCGCCGCTCTTGGGAAGGGTCTTGCTCTTCATGTTCTGCCGCATCCAGCACTGGCTGCCTACCTGCACCACCAGGTACTTGTTGCCCTCTATGTCGGCCACGCTGTCCAGCAGCCACTTGCCCGTGGTACCGTCCTGGTGGACGAACTCGGTGGAGAGGGTCGGCTCAGCCGTTAGTTCGCAGTAGGTCACCACCCTGCGGACCTTCACGTCCTTCGTGGCCTTGCAGCCCGTGGAGGAAACCGCCGTAACCTTGTAGCTGCCCGTGTCGGAACAGGTCAGCCCAGTTAGGACAAGTGAGTCCTTGGCATTATACCACTGGATGGCGTTGGCATTATCGTAATACACCACCTTGGCTGTCCCGTGTACGTCGTCGGTGCCCACCACCAGGCTCGGCGTCACCGCGCCCGAATTCGTCACCGTATGCTTCACGGATGCCTTTATCTTGTATGCGGAATTGGTCTTGTGGGTCGCCGTGCAGGCTATTTCGTATTCTTTCGCAAGGATAAACTCAACCGTCATGTCGAGCGTGGTGCTTGACTGCGTCATACCGTCCACCGTCCACTCGTACCTGTAGTCCGACGGATCGCCTTCGGCGCAGGTGGAGCTGAAATGGTAGTCCGCTCTTACCGAGGACAGTCCACAGGTATAGATCTTTCCAGAGGAGGCCTGGTCGCAGACTATCTGTCCCACCAGCACGAACGCCTTGAAGTAGGCCGTGTCGCTGCCCTTCGAGTTGGTTGCCACGGCTCGTATGTAGTGCGTCCCGCAGCTCAGGGAAGCAAACGTTCCCACAATGTCGGCACCCGACAGTGCGGCCGAAGTGCAGCCCTCCCTATTGGTGCACGCCGAGTCGGTAAAGGAACAGATTTCTGCGGACAGCTCGGGATCGCCGGCACCGGTAAGCAGCGGTGCGGTGATGGTCACAGAGCCGTCCGCCACGAGCATTGACAGCGCGCCTTTGTCAAACTTCGGCTTGCTGGCATCCATCATACGCTGGATGAGCTTTTCCAGGTTGTCCACGCGATGGGTCAAGCTGTCGAAGACGGCTATCAGGTCGCACACGTTCACCGCGTTGTCACGGCACACCGTGTCGCCCACCTTGTAGGCTGAAGGCACCAAAATGGTGTCGGTATAGACGTTCTTGCCTGAGAAGGTATTGTCAGCTGCCAACTTCGCATAGTCGGAGGCATCAGTCAGTTCTGCCACGGTGGTGGGAATTGTCGGCGTGTTGCTCAAGTCCGTGTAGCTGCCGCTTGTGGCGACGGCTGCAAGGCCCGATGTCGGCGTGTAGTAGCTTAGCGTGTCCTTGATGCAGTCCTTCACGTCTCCGCAGTCCATCGTGGCGCTTTCCAACGCGTCGAGGCGGGATGCGAGTGTCGTGCTGTCGGTCTTCTCCTTGCCCACCGCAGCGGCAATGACAGCGGCGTTGGTTGCAATGTTCGCTGTATTAGTGGCAATATTGCCCTGCATCGTCGTTATCACCAAGCTGTCGCTCGTCAGGTAGTGGCGGGCGTCGAGTTCGCGGTCGCTGACAAGGCTGTCCGTCGCAGTCTGTATTAAAGCGTTCGTGCAGTCTGACACGCTGTCGCAAAGGGCCGCCTTGGTCGTGTGTGTCTGCAGGGCCTCAATGGAGGAGAGGTTCGTCTGGATGCTGTCGTGCAGCGTGCTCATACGGGAGGTCAGGTCGCCGGTGGCCATGCCCATGCTCTCGCGAATGGCTTTCGCCGTGTCGATAATGCCCTTGTAGTTGGCCAAGATGCGGATATTGTGCTTGGCCAGCGTGTCCTGCATATCCGTGATTACCGTGCTGTCGCTCGTCAGGTAGTG
>R23__coassemble_264_pt1 | contig 37997 bp, 37 predicted proteins | sample R23__metabat2_high_PE_022 | metagenome-assembled genome bin R23
ACAAGGATTTCCTGGCAAAACGCAGCCAGTGGATCTTCGGTGGTGACGGTTGGGCATACGACATCGGTTTCGGCGGTTTGGACCATGTGTTAGCCAGCGGCGAGGATGTGAACGTGCTCGTGCTCGACACCGAGGTTTACTCCAACACCGGCGGTCAGTCCTCTAAGGCTACTCCGGCAGGTGCTGTCGCCAAGTTTGCTGCTTCCGGTAAGAAGGTACGCAAGAAAGACCTCGGCATGATCGCCAAGAGCTACGGCTATGTGTATGTAGCACAAGTCGCTATGGGCGCAAGCCAGGCTCAGTACTTCAAAGCCATCAAGGAGGCTGAGGCTTACCATGGTCCTTCCTTGGTCATCTGCTACGCTCCGTGTATCAACCACGGCATCAAGGTCGGTATGGGTCGTTCCCAGCACGAAGAGGCCAAGGCTGTCGAGTGCGGTTACTGGCATCTGTGGCGTTTCAACCCTGCCGAGGAAGAGGCTGGTCAGAACGGCTTCCACTTGGACAGCAAGGAACCCGACTGGAGCAAGTTCCAAGAGTTCATCATGGGCGAGGTCCGTTACAACAGCCTGTTGAAGACCTTCCCGGAGGAAGCCAAGGAGTTGTTCGCCAAGACCGAGCAGTTCGCGAAACTGAGATACGAAGGGTATAAGAAGTTGAGCGAAGGGAAATAAATCCTTGATTTTCAACATTCAATGGGGCAATGGGTGGTTTGCCTGTTGCCCCATTTTTATATATAATTGTAACCAGTAGTTATGGGTTTTTGTTCCATCATGAACGCATAAATGTCTATGGAGCAATATTTGGATTTTGCAGAATACTCACAGTTGCTTGCCAAAATCAGGCAGAGGGTACGACTTGCCCAACAAAGAGCAATCATTTCCGCAAGTGCAGAGATGTTGCGCATGTATTGGGATATTGGCGAATTGCTTTATCATAAACAAAAGGACGCGGGATGGGGAACAAGATTTCTTGAACGGATTAGTCTTGATTTGAGAAATGATTTTCCGGAAATCAAAGGATTCTCTGTTCGCAATTGTCAGTTTATGATTCAATTCTATAAAGAATACAATCAGGAACTTACATATATGAAACCGCCCGTTTCGCAATGGGAAAGTGTAAATACGAAACCGTCCGTTTCGCAATTGCCAGTACAAAAATTTGAATTGCCGATAACGCAGATTGGTTGGGCGCACAATGTGGTGATCATGCAGCGTGTGAAGGATATTGACGCCCGCTATTGGTATATGGTTCAGACCATAAAGAATTCTTGGAGCCGGGATTTTCTTGTTGAAGCTATCAAATGTGACTATTATGGGAAACAAGGTGCTTTAGCCAATAATTTTGATGCCACGTTACCCGTTGTGCAATCAAAGCAGGTGAAAGAGATGTTGAAGGATCCCTACGTGTTTGATATGCTAACATTTGCTGACGAATATTCAGAACGCGATGTTGAACTGGGGTTAATCAAACATATTGAAAAGTTTTTGCTGGAATTGGGAAACGGGTTTGCCTTTATGGGCAGGCAATATCACATTGTGGTTTCTGACAGCGATTATTACATTGACTTGCTTTTTTATCACGTCTTTACCCATCGGTATGTCGTGATTGAATTAAAGCGAGGAGACTTCAAACCGGAGTATATTGGGAAATTGAATTTCTATTGCTCGGCTGTTGATGACATATTGTGCAGAGAAGGGGACGAGCGAACGGTGGGGTTGCTTCTGTGTCAAAACAAAGACAAGGTGAAAGCCGAATATGCTTTGCGCGATATCAACAAGCCTATTGGGATTTCAGAATACGAACTTGGTCGGGCTTTGCCGGAACAATTGCGTTCCTCATTGCCTACCATCGAAGAAATTGAAAAAAATTTAAACCAAAACAATATCGATTGAGATAAGAACTGACATATACATGTTATAGATAGCGTTTGTGGCTATCCTTGAAGTCCAATTTCCACATCGTCCTCGCGAGAGGACACAACTCATCAAGGATCAGTTATGAATGCCGTAGTGATACGGCGTGGAATAACTTGTTAGATGAGTGGGCGTGGAAACCCGGACTTCAAGCAAGGAATAAGTTCCACACTTTTTTTATGACAGAAATCAACGACATACACATCGGCAGGCGCATCAAGGCGAAACTGAAAGAGCAGGGGCGGACCACCGTCTGGTTGGCCTCACAGATTCCTTGCTCTCCGAACCATCTGTATAAAGTATATGCCCATTCTACCATCAACACCGACCTGCTGAAACGCATTTCCCGAATTTTGGATTACAATTTCTTTGAGGACTTTATCCATAATGGATAGGTTAAACTATCAACATTAGATAGGCTTTACAATTTTTTTTTCAACAAGTAAATTGCATCTTTGCGGAGTTTGTTTGTTATTGAAAAAATAAATTATGATTAAACTGTATTTATAATATGATATTCGATAGTTTATTCGGAAAACTCTTGGTGTTCATGGTTGTCATCCTGTTTTTTTCAACAAATATAAAAGCGCAAGAGTGGCATTACGAGATAACTTGTGCAGGAACAGGTATCCAGGGCACCTATTTGGTGGAGGTGACCAGCTATGGCAAGACGGTTGACGCGGCGTTGGCCCAGATGAAAAAAGACGCCGTTCACGGCGTGTTGTTCAGGGGGCTCACTGGCAAATGCACCCAAAAACCCTTGACGGGCAGGGCGGAGGTGGAAAATGAACACAAAGTTTTTTTCGACAAGTTTTTCGGCAAATCGGGTGATTATGCCCAATATGTCGTCGATGATCCTAATGTGGCTATGGTGCCGGCTAAGATAGGCAAACAATATAAGGTGACCAAGGTGGTATCAGTGAAAAAAGACATGCTTCGCAGAGATTTGGAAAATGCGGGCATTATAAAAGCATTGGGATTTTAGTTAAATTTAAATAAAAAAAAGATTGGACATGGCAAAGAAATGTTTTACATTAATGGTATTGCTAATCGGAGTATTAGTGTCATTCGGGCAATCCGGAGATTACTCTCTTCCGGAAATCGAATGTATGGGCGTTGAGGGTGATGGCTCTCAAACCTTGAGAGTTTGGGCTTTGGGGCGTAATAAAATGGACGCCCTTGAGCAAGCCAAGAAAAACGCGGTCAGGGAAGTGATATTCAAGGGTATTCGCAACGGTAGCAAAGAGTGCAACATGCGTCCTTTGATTTACGAGGTCAACGCGGAAGAAAAGTATCAGTATTATTTCAACACGTTTTTCAAAGACGATGGTGAATACCTGAAATATGTATCTATGGAAGACCGGCGTCCGATGACCAATAAAAAGGAAAATACCAAGACACAGGTGAAATACGGTGTGACGGTGCGGGTGCTCCGCGCTGAGTTGCAACAAAGATTGATAGAGGACAAAATCATTAAACCTTGACGATATGAAACATGTTTTATTGCTTTTAACGTGCTGCTTTATGTTTGCGGCTGTCCTGAATGCCCAGGATGTGATTTATTTAAATAATGGTAATGTGGTGAAAGGGAAGGTGGTGAAAAACACCGACGAGGTGTCGGTGGTGGTGAAAAGCGGAGAGACCCTGACCTACCGCAAGGCGGAAGTCCGTGAGGTGCAGATTGGCAGCACTGAGGTAAAAACACCTTCGGAACCGATAAGACGGGAATATGTGGATTTGTCAAATCAAGATAAAGGCTGGTGGTGCGCAGTTGAGGCCCAGGTGGGCGGACTGTGGTATTGGAAACAACAGAAAATGGGAGTCTTCGATCTGGCATTCACCAATGGTTACCGTTTCTCAGAATTTTTCAAATTAGGTATTGGTATTGCTGCACGATACCAATTGAATAAGAGTAAAATGTATGCTGGTTATCTTGAAAAACAAAAGGTTGCAGCTCCGATGAGCATTCCTCTTTTTATCAATATGAGAGGTAATATCCTCAGCCAGAAAGTACGTCTGTGCGCGCCTTTCTGGAATGTTGATGTGGGATATGCGATATTGGATAATTTCTTTTTTGATGCAGGTCTTGGTTTCAGAGCTGCCGGCAAACGTAATAATTTTGTTGTGAGTTTCAATTATATGGGGCAATTAATAAGTTACGATCCTGCCCAAACGAGATTCGCCAATGGTATATTATTCAAAATAGGTTATGAATTTTAGCATTTTATGTTATGAGAAAATCAATAATTACATTGTTTTTTGCATGCCTTATGCTTAGTTTGGCGGGGCAGGAGAAAAAGCCAACCATCATGGTGGTTCCCAGCGATGTTTGGTGTAATCAAAACGGCTATATGACCACTTTCGACAATCAGGGTAGCGTGCAAAAGGTGCCGGATTACAAGACCGCTCTGCAAAGCGATGCGGATCTTTTGCTGGTGATAGGAGCCATTAATACGCTGATGGCCGACAGGGGATTCCCTTTGAAAAATCTGGAATCCACCCTTAAATCCATTGAACAGCGTATGGCTGAGGATAATATGACCGTGAGCAAGACTTCAGGAGCGGAACTGGCCGAGTCACCACTCGACCGTTTGCGCCGTACCGCCAAAGCCGACATTATCATGCAGATTACCTGGACGGTGAATACCACCGGGCCGAAAAAATCCATCACTTACAATCTGCAAGGTATCGATTCCTATACCGACAAGCAGATAGCCGGAGCGCAAGGCACTGGAGATCCGTCGTTTACGGCCGAAACCCCTGTTTTGTTGCAAGAAGCGGTGGTGACCCACATGGACAATTTCTGCTTTCAGCTGCAAAGCTATTTCGACAATTTGGTGGCCAAAGGACGCGAGGTGTCTGTGGATGTCAGAGTATTTGACACGGGCGAGATGGATTTGGAAACAGAATTCAATGGGGTAGAGCTGACGGAAATCATCGACGAATGGATGAATGCCAATACGGTGAACCATATTTTCAACAAGTCTGACGCCAGCGAGAACTACATCCAGTACGAGCAGGTCAGAATTCCGTTGTACAAGACCAACGGCGCCACCATGGATGCGGAGTCTTTTGTCCGTAATCTGAGAACTTATCTGCGTCAGGAATATCAGATCCAGTCCAAGGTGATGACACGAGGCTTGGGCCGGGCTATTTTGGTGATTGGTGAAAAATAAGCAACAAAAAATATGAAAAAAAACATTTTTATTATCATTGCTGTCATGGCTTTGCTCGGTGTGGGCAGGCTGTCAGCGCAAAATGATTTCAAGGACGGGGAATCCCGTATTGCCCTGTCCATTGCATTGCCAGAACAGGCCAATCCTCTGCCGTCAGGGGCGGAAACATACCTGGTCAACAAACTGAAACAGGCAGCCGCCCAGAACGGACTGGCAGCAGAGGAAGGCTATTCCAGGTTCTTCATAACAGCAGTAATTACCCCGCTGACCCGGGATATTGTGGCGGGACCTCCTCAGCAAATCGCCCAGAATCTGGAGATTACTTTGTATATTGCGGACGGCATCGATCAGAAAATCTTTGCCACCACTTCGCTGAATGCCAAGGGTGTGGGTGCCAATGAAACCAAAGCGTACATCGACGCGGTGAAACATATCAACGCCAATTCAAAACAATTCAAGGAACTGGCGGAGACAGGGAAAGCCAAAATCATCGCCTATTACGAGGCACAATGTGACAATATCATCAAGAAGGCGCAGTCGATGGCCAAGCAAAAAAACTACGAGTCCGCTTTGTATGAACTCACGGTCATTCCTGATGTATGCAGCTGTTACGACCGTGCCTTAGAAGCCACTGCGGAGATTTACCAGCAATATATTGATTATCTGTGTGATGTGAATCTGGCCAAGGCACGTACCGCATGGGCTGCGGAACAGAACTCGTCAGGTGCACAAAAAGCCGGCGAATATCTGGCCTACATCTATCCTGACGCCAAATGCTACAAAGAAGGTATGGATCTGTATCGCGAAATTAAGGATAAAGTGTTGGATGACTGGAAGTTCGTGATGAAAATTTACCAGGACGGTGTGGATATAGAGAAAGAACGCATCAAAGCATGGCGCGATGTGGGTGTTGCATACGGCAACCACCAGCAGCCCATCAGCAATTATGTGAACTGGCTGTTACGATAGTAAGAAAATCCGTAAATCATTCAATAATAACATAAAAAATAGAATTATGAAAAGTTTTAAATTCAGAGCGATGACAAGCCTAAAAAAAACATTATACATCATCATGGTATTCATGGCAAGCATGGAGGCCTTTGGACAACAACTTTTTGAGGGCAAAATAGTTTATACCGTGAATACAACGAGCCGAGGGTTGTATAAATTATTTTCCGATATTCAAGGCACATCTGAAGAAGTCGTCTATATTACGAAAGACAAGTTCATCTTGTATAATGTAGCCACACAGCTGATAAACTACATTGATTTAAAAGAAAATGCTGTGTATGTGGCATGTCCTGCCATCCAAATGACGCAAAAAAATACGGTGACGAATTTGATTGAAACCAACGAAAGAATCTTGAACAACGGGGGATATTTGAGAAAACTTGCCCAATGGAAGAAAACCGAGGCACTTGAAAGTCTTGTTGATGGCTATCCTGCCATAAAATACAGTATTGATACATCCTATACTCCTGAAGGAGCAAATTATCAAGTGACCTCTTTTGCATTCGATGTCTGTCTTAAGGATTTCTTGTCACCAGAACTGCTCAAACCATATTCATATTTTTACGGTATGCCTTATTATGAACATACTTCAGAAGTCAAACAAGATTGTCCTGCTCCATTGTTGAAATCTGTCAGGTATCAAACTCGAGTCGTGAAATCAATGGAGCGGATGACGCCCGATGCAAGTGTATTCACGGTGCCATCTGATATGAAAGTGGTTTCGCAACGCGATTTTGTAAAAGCATACAACAAATACATGAAAGGAGTTAATAAAAAGCGTGAAAAAAATGGCACATCGGTTGAATATACAGCTCCGGAAGATATTTGGGATTTCTAAAAAATTGAAAATGAAAAAAATATATTCATTGGTGCTGTTTCTTGTGGCGCTTGGCATTTGCCATGCACAGGAAGGTCAGTTTGAACAAAGCTATCGAAGAAGTTCACTATACTCCATCATGTTGAATACAGGTATAAAGTATAGTAATGAGATGGAACAGGTATTTGCTGATTTTACTGTACCAGACAAATTCAACGACCATAGTTTGGGTTTGAAATCCATAAAGGATGTGTCGAAAATAGAGAACAAGCGTGTGCCTATTGAGCGTTTCCTATACAAGTCGCAGCTTGCCAAACGTATGGTGTCCAAGTGGTTCAGTCGCGACAAGAATACCGGAGCTTTTTCCATGGGGTTAGTCGCCGAAAGAGGCAATTACAATGCGTCTCTCTTGGATGTCGCTTTGGCAAGGTCTACTGTTCGCGGTGTAGCCATGTTATCGGATGCTGGCGAGGAATTGATCGGCAATACATTCCTATTGGTCAATGAGATAAGCTATATTGACAAGGAAAGCAATGCCATGGCCGCAGCAGCGATTTTTGGTACAGTTGCTGCAGTTGCTGGCTCAGTCGGTAATGCTGCTGGAGGAAGTAATGCGGGGTCTGTGGCTAATTTAACCAAATCAATTGCTGACCTTGGCTCGAACATCTCTGATTTAGTGGCTGGCTTTTCTGTCAAAGTCACTTCTTATCTGTATCAATTAGAGTGGAATGACAGTGTTGCCAATGTCTTCTATACCAATTATTATTATGATAAAGACAATATCGATGCCGAGAAAAAAGCTGCGTATGAGAACGATACTGAAATCTTCAAGCTTAAATTCATAGGACAACAGACTGTGAAAAGCGACAAGACCTCGTTACGGGGTGTGCATACGAATGGCGACTTGATTAGCAAGACCATGCAGCGTGCAATTGACAAATCTATTGTTGAACTACAGCGTGAGAATGAAGTTTTCCGTGTAAAAGTTCCCCTTGTTAAGGTTGCGGAAGATGGAATACATGTCCAAATTGGCCTTAAGGAAGGTGTGAGTGAAAAGTCAAGATTCGAAGTGTTGGAACAAGTCGTCGATGAAAATGGACGCACCAAGTACAAACGTGTTGGTACAATCAAGCCTGCCAAGGGTAAAATTTGGGATAACCGCTATATGGCTGTGGAGGAAGAGGCGGAGAACGCTTTGCTGAAATATACCACCTTCGAAGTTGTGTCGGGTAAAGGTTTTTATCCTGGTATGCTCGTGCGCGAAATCAGATAGCAACGGTATCACTTGGCGACAAGCCATGGATGCGAATTATCGTTTCTGCCATCCCCAAACCGGGCGTTGACCCATCGCGGCAGGTGGCGGTGGTGTTGCAGCCGGCACGGCTGTAATGGGGGCCATCACGGCTACGGCAACCATGGGGTTGGCCGTCATTGCAGTGGGCACACTGGCCTCTGCTTTCTATTCCCAAAAAGCCACCGAATCCGTCCAATATTTGGCCGACATTCAACAATGGGCAGCGGAAACGGAACAAAGCTGGGTCACCATGGACAGCATCAAGTCCAGAGTGTTGGAGCTGCGCAATGTCACCGAGGAACTGGAAGCTCGCAGTATCAAGGAACTGGCGAATATGGAACCGTTCGTGGATTCCTTCGACCCTTCCGACAAAACGCAAGTAAAAATATTCCAAGAAGCGGCCATCCTTGTAAAATCAATGAGCGAGTTGGCACAAACCCCGATTTTGGACGAAAACGGGAATCTCAACAAAAAGGCTGGCATCGTCATATCCAAAACCGAAAAAATCTTAAACAAAGAGCTATGAGACAGAAAATCAATGTGGGAAAATTTGTGGACAAGGGCAGGGAATTGTGGGAAAAACATGGCGATGCCATTATAGCAGTGATTAAGAAAAAACAGCCACGGGAGGATTTGTGCGTCTCATCCGAATGTGTGGATGTGGAAAGAACCGATGTTGTGGAGGAGGACTTCTTTCACGGAAGTATGGACAAATTGTCGGATTCGCTCTCCGCAGCGGCGGAAGGCGGTTTCACGGATCCGAAAGCCGTCGCCGACGCCTTGGCTGCCCTGACGAAGGTGGCCAACGACACCGTAAAAAACGTGGCCGAGCAAGAAACCAAACAGGAGGAAATCCGCGCCCAACGTGATGTGGCCATCGCGAAAATCAACGCTACGACCGCCTGCATCAAGGAATATCTTGACAAAACCTTTGACGAACGCAGCACCATCTTCGCCAAGCAGTTCGAGTGCGTGGATGTCGCCTTACGGACAGGCAACAACGAGATGCTGGCGATGAGCCTAAATAGCATCAACACACTTGCGGCTTCCAGCCCATTCAAGAATCTTGATGACATCGACCATGTGCAACAGGCACTTGGCGAAAAAAATACTGAATGGGACATATAATCTTAAACGCTATCATTCTCCAACCCGGGCGCTGGCCGATTGCGGTCGCGCCCGTTTTTTCTATGCTTAGTAAGTGGAACAGAAAGAAAAACGATCAATGATTAAAATTATATTGATTATAGGCGGCTTTTGTTCGTTTTTTTTATTTCCAATTATCTTAAATTTACAACTAATAATGAAATTAAAAACAAAAAATTATATATTTGCTGTATTAAAAGAATTATTGTAAAACATTCTATTTAACTAAATACAAATTATTTATAAAATACAAAACGAAAACTTATGAAGACAGAAACAGGATTTATCCCGTCTCACGGCAACTACACCGAATTACTCTCTTTCAAGAAATCGCTCATCGTCTATTCCGGCACGGTGCTTTTCTGCGAGCGCTTCCTGAACAAGCGCGACCGCACCGTTGACCAGATGGTGCAAGCGGCGCGTTCCGGCAAACAGAACATCATTGAGGGCTCAATGGCCTCGGCCACGTCCAAAGAAACCGAAATCAAACTGACCAACGTGGCAAGGGCCAGTCAAGAAGAGTTGCTGGAAGATTACAAGGACTACATCCGCAACAACCGGGGTGTTATTTGGGAAAAAGATAGCAAAGAGGCCTTGTTCGTCAGGCGGTTGGCTTACCGGAAGGACGAGTCGTTTGAAACCTACCGCGAGTTTTTGGAAACACGGGACGGCGTTGTCTGCGCCAATATCATGATTTGTCTGGTAAACCAGTGCAACTACCTCTTGGATAGGCAAATCAGGCGGTTAGAGCAGGATTTCGTCAAAGATGGTGGGTTGCGCGAGAAGATGTGCCAAGCAAGGAGGAATTTTCGGAAGTATTAGGGTCGGGAGAGGGAAGGCGTCCTATGGGTCCCATAAGACATGAGACTTATAGGACCTATAGGAGGAGAATCAAAGGAACGATTACCACCTGACTTTCGGCTTACTGAAGAGGAATGAAAAAGACTATTCCTATCCCAATATCTGCTCCGTGTGCGCTTTGGTGTTCACCTTGCTGATGGCATCGATAATGACACCCTGCTCATCAATAATATAAGTGGTACGGAGCGTGCCTTCCGTCACCTTGCCATACATCTTCTTCTCACCCCAGGCTTCGTAGGCCTTCAGGATGGTAAGGTCGGTGTCGGCGATAAGGTGGAAGGGCAGATTGTATTTGGCAATAAATTTCTGGTGCGAGGCAGCGGAGTCGCGGCTCACGCCCAACACCTCGTAACCCATGGCGAGAAACCGCTGGTAGTTGTCGCGCAAGTCACAGGCCTCGGCCGTGCAGCCGGGCGTACTGTCTTTGGGATAAAAATAGAGCACCAACTTCTTTTCAGCGAAGTCGCTCAGTTTCACGGTGTTTCCATTTTCGTCAATACCCTCAAAATAAGGGGCTTTCGTTCCGATTTGCAACATAGTATAGGTGTTTTTCTTTGAGGGGCAAAGGTACAATTATATTTCGGATATTGTTATGTCGGATAACACTTGTGAACAAATGTATCGTGCCTGCAATCTTTTGACATTTTTGCGTCTTACATATAGATAAAGATGTTATTTTTGCGATGTTGCTTTTTTCCTGGGATGGATTACAGAACTTGCATTGTTCGCGGAGATGGTATCAAAAAGTAATCAGAAAATAATTTCAAAATGAACACCACAATCAAAAAAAAATTGGACTATCATTGTTTTCTGCTCGGAATCATCCTTTATTGGATATTTTATACTGTTTGGACCTCTTTTGCCATGTACTTCTTCTATTTGGAAGCCGTGCTACATCCGATAGCAGTAGTGGTCGGGAAATCCTTGCTGTTCCTGCTGGTCTTCTACCTCCTGTTCCGGAAGTCGAGGATGTTCAATATCAGATGGATGCATATCGCGATATTTGTCGGAATTGTCGTTTTGATGAATCTGCTGTCTGCATTCATCTCTGACCGATTTTTAGATCTCGATTCCTTCGCTGTCAATCAGATGAAATGGGATGTCCCCAACTACACGATGCAAAATGTGCGGAAGTGGGCGAATCTGATCATTTCGTTTCTCACTGTCGGATTTTTGTGGTGGCGTTACGATTCGGAAAATGCGGAAGCGGACGAGACAGTGTCGTTAGCTGAATCACAAAGTTATTATGGCGGAATCTTATTCACCATCACCTTGGGTTACATCCTTTCCTTGATTGGAGTGCTTGGCAGCGGATATTGGAACTTTGCACACCATCCCATATTGGTAGAGGTAATCACCTGTGTGCTAGTCATTCTTGTCACCATAGGGACCATCTGTATGCTTGTCAAACGACAAACTGCGGTGCTCTCCATCACAGTGATATTTATTATCATCGCCATGCACTTTTTCTCATCGCAATATTTACCGAGCATTCTGTCAAAATGTTTCACCCCCAACGGCGCCTTGTATGGGCAGGTGACATATTTTGGCTCTGTTTCGGTCGTTTGCGATATTGCATTCAATCTGGCCGCATTTTTCTTTTATCGTAAGGAAATGAAACGCCAAACCCTGTAGAGACGTGCCATGGCGCGACTACCATCCCCAACCCGGGCGTTGGCCGATTGCTGTCGCGCCCGGGTTTTTATAATTCAATCCTAATCAAACCATTAAATACACAACCGTTCCACTAGCACTTTGCCCAAGTTGCCCGAAGGAAGCGGAGGGGAAGAGTACACATTGTCCCTGTTATGTTCTATGGCCAGTTTGTGTAATATCGTTCTGTATATCTGATATGCGTTCCCTATAGTGTTGTCTGCATTGTAACTATATGCCCCATTCGGATACAGCTCCGGAAATAGCAGGAAGTATATCACATTCAAGTGCTTTTGAATTTCATCGCGAAGACTACAATACAATTGTGAATCGCCATTTGTTCTCACGTGAAGTCTTTCCTGCAAGGCGGTATCGTATATCAAATCCAGTTGTCCGGCATAGCGCCTTGACCAAGCCTCAATGCACTTAGCTATGATTGATAGCTGCTGCTCGTTGCAATACAAGCAATAAGTCGGATTGTCCATATCTTTTTTCATAGTATTTGTTTGTTTTCAACACATATTCATTCCAACTTTCTTAATCGGTTCCCATTCCGCATTTTCTATGATAGCCTGTTTTATCTCCCTCGTCCAAGACGAACTTTTGTCATCGCACTCCTCATCGTATGGCAAGCGGATAACCGATCCTTCCTCGTGGTGGCCAAGGTAATCGTGAAATGTCCATGTCCGTATGGCCACATAGTCTCTTTCTTCCAAGATATCCAGAAGTTTCTGCGCATCACCCACCCGAAGCGGAGCGCCAGCTTTGTAAAGCGCCACGGCAATATCAAGCAGTTCTTCCACGTATGCAGAGTAACTTGTTGAAGCATAAATGGACCAGCCTTTCTCTTCAGGGATAAAGTATCCATAAATATTAACCCTTGAAAACCCAAGTTCGCCATAATGATCGTATGCGAATTTCTTGAACGTTTCTTCATCCTCCAAATCCATATCCTTTTCCAAATAGTTGAATTTGTGATCTTTATAGAATTCAATATCCGATATTTTTTCGTCATGTTCCTCTTGAAAAAACTCTTCGTGTGCTACACGGTAAAAATGACAGTATTGTCTGATATTCATGTTTTCTGACAGCGGAATGCTTTTGTCAAGGGATCTCTTCAGCACCACAACAGAAGCCTCCTTGTCTTTTGGCTCAATTTTGAAAATCGGTGATATTTCATAGAGTTTTTTCCGTTTGATGCGACCTCTTCTATAAATGTATGGCAGATGTTCCGCTACATAACGGTTATAATTGTCCGGATTGTGCAGAATACTGTTTATCAGTTTGTTAATAGCAAAATAAAAACGTTTCAAAAACTGGGAAATATTGTATCGGCGGCAGCATCCCCTGTCCTCGCTCACCATTTCGCAATAAAATCCGCGACCGTTGATAATGCGCAAGGAATGGAAGCTCTTGTAGGTACTGGAACAAATCTCATACCACTGTGACGTTTCTCGCCTGTTTTCCGGAACCTCTATCCAAAAATACCGCAACTCATCATCCCCCATTACCTGAAGTCGGTTTATCTCGGATTGAATTAACAGCAGCCATTCCAGCGACTCCCCTTCAACCAGAATGGCATCATGCCCACCCAATTCCATGGATGCGAAATTCTCACTTTTCAAATTTCCGAATCTTTTCATGTTTTTCGATTTATTACTCGGCAAAAATACTACGCGAAAATCCGTTCCGAAAATTTTGGAAAGCCTTTCCAAATTGTGGGTTCAAGCAATAATTGTTATATCTTTGCGGCATGAAAGCAACAGTAGTATAGAATGTGCTTTTATTTCTTCTATACAACTATTTATAAGTACAGTTTTTTTTAATTATGAAAACAACGGCATTTTCTGAACATTTTGAAAACGAAGAGATTAGTCCACTCGGAATAGAGGCATTGATAGCCATAGATATGGTATTATACAAATTGGATCCTCCTGCAAACGATTGGTGTGCGGGAGAATCTGGCGTGGAATACGGTAGTGAAGAATACAAGGATAGACGGGAAGCGGAAGAACTTCTGGAAATTGTGCGGCAGACTTCGGAACGGTTGCGCGAGATAGGGGTGCCTGAAGAACGGATCAGGGCTTGCTGTGACGGGAGAAACGGAAAATATCCATTGGAACGGATACATATCACCGAATGGTATCGGATTCTGCTGCCCGACCGCGACAATTTGGAGGTGAAGATGCGTCCATTGGCCAAAACCCTTTTCATTCTCTTCTTGCGCCATCCCGAAGGGATTTCATTCAAATCCCTATCCGATTATAGAAGCGAACTATATAAGATTTACGGTCGCGTTTCTGGACGCTCCGATTTGGCAGCCATGTCCCGCAGTCTTGAAAAACTGATGGATCCTTGTGATAATGCGGTTAATGTGAGCAGGTCAAGAGTGTCCGAGGCCCTTGAGCGGTATTTTGAACATGGCCGGCTTGGCCAGTATGTCATTGCCGGACATGCGGGCGAACCCAAGAACATTGCGCTGGACCGCTCATACGTCACGTGGGACGACACACCCTCTTTCAAATGAAACAGTTACGTCATTCGCGGGAACCTTCTCCTTTATCGGTTCTGTGTGCAGGGTCACGTGCGTGTCTGCGCCGAAACGCTCCTTGAGTTTCCGCTCAATGTCGGTGGTGCGCGCGTGCACGGTCTGCAGCGACAGGCTGCCGTCCATACGGATGTGCGCCTCGATGGCGATGCGGTTGCCGATGCGCCGCGTACGCAAATTGTGAGGGTCCGTCACGTCAGGGAAGGAGGTGATGATGGCTTCAATCTCATGCTCGGTCTCTTCAGGCAGCGAACACTCCGTGAGCTCGTTTACGCTGCCTTTGAGCAGGTCCACGGCCACCTTGACCAGCATTGCGCCCACCACGATGGAGGCTAACGGGTCGAGTACGGTCCAGCGGTCGCCGAGCAGGATGGCGCCACCGATACCGATGGCCGCCCCAACCGACGACAGCGCGTCGCTGCGATGATGCCAGGCGTTTGCGATAACCGCTTGCGAATCAAGAGTTTTTCCCTTGCGTATGGTGTATTGGTAAATGCCCTCCTTCACAAGGATGGATATCAATGCTGCCCATAAGGCGAGCCGGCCCGGTGCCTCCAACTGCGCCCCTTTGAGCCAGTCGGCCAGCTTCACGGCCCCCGAGACGATGATGCCCGTGGCGGCGGCTACCAGCGCCAATCCTACAAAGAAGGTGGCTAACGTCTCAAACTTGCCGTGACCGTAGTCGTGCGACTTGTCCTGCGGCTTCGAACTGATGTTGACGAATACAAGCACCAGCAGGTCGGTGATAAAATCGGACAACGAATGCACGGCGTCTGCTAGCATTGCTGCACTGTTGCCGAGCACACCGGCGATGAATTTGAAGGTCATCAAGGCAACATTGCCCGCCGACCCCACCAGCGTTACTTTGTAAATCTCTTTTTCCCGTGACATTATCCTATTTTTATCGTACGGCCCTGCCCACCCCAACATCTGCTCTGTGTGTCCCTTGTTTCCCTTTTTAGAACCCTGTCCAGAACATTTCCCAGATTTTGTGCTCCATTTCCTGCCATGTCTGGCGGGTGGCACCGGCAAAGTCGGCGGTATATTGGTTGAGCATATTTTGAGCCTCTTTCTTTTTGCCATCCTTTATCAGATTCACCGCTTTCTGCTCCAAATCAGGCAGTTCGCTGAAAGCTTTTTCTTCGTAACGGGCCACATTGCCCAACAACATCTTCTTGGTGCTACCCCAGCGCACTTGAGCCAGCTTATTGGCTTTGCGATAGTGCCAAAGCACGGCATTCTCGTTGTAGCCGAAATGTCCGCAAATGTTGAATCCAGCGGGCAGTTTGGTTTCGCCTGCATAGATGGGAATACGTGGACTTTGGCCAGGATTCTCTAATGAGAACCAACAGAGGCCACCCACCTCATCGGGCAGCCAACTGCGGCATTGGATGATGGTGGAATAGGAGCACCACGACATGGCCACGCCGCGGTAGAAAGTCACCGTGCCGGGTTTAAGCATGTTGTACATGGCACGCTCATTGCCATCCATCCAAGGATTGGCGTTGGGGCACACCACCGTGTCCGTCACGATTTCGCCATCCACTTTGCGTTTGCGGGGATAGAGCAGGTTTTGGGTCTGGTCCAGTTCGGGACAACCCTCGTAGTTGGCTCGGAAGAGTTCCATCACACGCTGCGGGGAGACCTTCTCATCGGGTTTGATAGAGAATGGAAGTTCGTCGGCATCAAGGGCAAAGTGCTGCGACGGAGCCAGCTGGGTGAAGATATACCACTCGCGTTCCTTGAAATTCTTGTTACCAGAATAGGAAGACGGGAACGCCTTCCACCAGATGAAGTCGCCTTTGCCGTCCCAAAGACCGTATTTCTTGGCCACCTTTTCGATGTTATCGGAGCACATAAAATATTCCTTGTTCTTGCGGTCGAGTTTGCCGATGCGGGCCACGTTGCAGCTCACGGCCACCTCATCATCGGGCACGCGCTGGGCGGCCCAGATGCCGCCGATCTTGTCGGGGCCCTCGCCAAGGATTTCCATCTGCCAAACCTCCTTTTTGTCGGCAATGGTGATGCACTCGCCGCCGTCGCCATAGCCATATTGCTCAATCAAATCACCAATGAGACGGATGGCGTCGCGGGCGTTGTCGCAACGTTGCAAGGCAATGCGCTGCAGCTCCTCAATCAGGAACATACCCTTTTCATTCAGCAGGGTATCGGGGCCGGAGAAGGTGCTCTCGCCCATGGCGAGTTGCTTCTCATTCATACAAGGATATGCCGTGTTCATGTAGGCATAGGTGTGGGCCACTTCGGGAATTTCTCCCGCCAGTGTCACATTCTCCATGGCGTTGGGTGTGCTGGTATGCATCGTGCCCTTATACACCTTGTGCATGGTGCCGGGCTCGTGATCGGCAGCGGGCTCCATCTTCACCCAAGTGCGGTACTTGCTGTCGCACGTATGCGAGGTAATCACGGAGCCGTCGGTGGAGGCCTTGCAGCCCACCATGATGGAAGTGCAGTTAGCGCCCACGAGTTCGGTTTCCTGGGCGAAAGTGAATGTCGCGAAGAAGCAAGCGACAACGGTAAGGAGGAAGGAGTTGATTTTCATAATAATATCTAGATTTTTTAGAATCGCAAAAATAAAAAATATTATCTTTGCAAGATGTTTTCAGTTTAACATAATATCACGCTTATAAAACTTTATTAATATGAAAAGAATTTATTTATTCTGTTTTATCTCTTTGATTTTGTCATCTTGTTACAATAATTATCAATTTGTGCAAGTACATGAGTATTCTCTTGACGATGGGAATACAACTATGAAATATGATGATGGCAATTGTATTTTTGATTATAGTGGAATATCTCACTATACCATTTATAACAAAACGAATACTTTTGTGTTTGTTGACAAATCCAAAACTTTTGGAATTACAAATTCCGGAAGAGCTTTTAATTTTAAGGATGCCTCAGCTTCAATTTCTTCTGAAAATATATATAACAATATTAAAACTGACTTTAACAAATCAAATGAAGACCAAAACACAGATTTTATCGTATATTCTACTAGTGATGTGGTTGTTATTCCCCCTCAAGCGTACAAAATTTTCTATGTAAACACTGATTATCCTGAACTTATACTTGATTGTTCTTTACCCCAATATCCTGATTCTGCAGCATCGATTCAAAAACATGAAATTATTTCAACTGTATTAACCACATATCGAACAGATGGGAATCAAAAAGAATACATGGTAAAAAACAATATATATCTTGATAAAATAACTAATTATGCAGAACCTGTTATAATAGAATATATTCCACGTGGAATTGTATGTGAAAACATGCGAGAAAGTGGAAAATATTATTCCGATAGGGAAGTGTATGATTATAAATATAAAGTAGGGATTAATACTCGAACATTCCCTTATTATTTAAAAAACACTTCTAAAAGAATATATGATTATGAAGATAGTTATGTTTATGATTATGATTTGAATGGTTATGTTAAACGTTAACAATATATTGCGATTGCAGGAAGAATATTGACGGAACTGTCGCTAATTCCAATGTCGCGAATTATAATCTCATTTTTCTCACTAAGGTATTCTGATGCTTTATATTACTACCCCGACCTACGGCCACCCCTTCTAAAATAGAAGGGGAGTTTTTGGACGACCGCGGGGACAATGCCACCCCTGGCTACCGGGCTTTGACCCCTAACGGGGTCCGAGGATTCCACCTTGAATGCGGCGACATGGTTAGGGCAGGCCTTTAGGTCTGCCAGCTCGGTAGCCCAGGGTAAGGCACCCGTACCGTGTGCCTTACCCTGGGGCACGGCGGCCAGCGGGTGAGCATCGCGGCGAACAACACATTTGCAATGGAACACGACACGCGCCGCCGCGAAACGGGGACACGGGATTAGATGAACAATTTCCGTTGATTTAAAATTTTGTACCTTTGCACGCCAAAATATCGCGTTTATGGAAATCAAACCTATCATCGCCCCTTCCCTTCTTTCCGCCGATTTCGGCAACCTGAAAAAAGATGTGCAGATGCTGAACAAATCCAAGGCCGACTGGATACATATGGACATCATGGACGGCGTGTTCGTGCCCAACATCTCTTTCGGCATCCCCGTGGTCAAGGCAGTGCGCCAACTGTCGGAGAAACCCCTGGATACGCATTTGATGATTGTGCAGCCGGAGCGCTACATCCACGCCTTCAAGGAGGCGGGTGCCGACATGCTGACCGTGCACTGGGAGGCTTGCACGCACTTGCACCGCACCATCTACCAAATCAAGGAAGAAGGCATGCTGGCGGGCGTGGCCCTCAATCCGCATACGCCGGTGGCCGGTTTGGAAGACGTTATCAACGATTTGGACTTAGTGCTCATCATGTCGGTGAACCCCGGATTCGGTGGGCAGAAGTTCATCCCACGCGCCCTGCACAAAATCGCCGCCCTGCGCGAAATGATCGAGCGCAACAACGCGGAAACGCTCATTGAAGTGGATGGCGGTGTTTGCCGCGACAATCTTGCCGACATCATGGCTGCCGGAGCCGATGCCGTAGTGGCCGGCAACGCCGTTTTCAAGGCGGAAGACCCCAAAATTGCCATTCAGAATCTTAAAAACATATAAGAAAATCTCATAAAAATTCTTTATAATGGCTACCAAACAAAGAAGCACGGCTTATTGCATGTTCGTCATCGGATCCCTGTTTTTCGTATTCGGATTCGTCACCTGGTTGAACAACATTCTGATTCCATACATGCGCACCTCTTGCGAACTTACCACCCAGGTGCAGGGTTATCTGGTGACTTTCGCCTTCTACATCGCCTATTTTGTAATGTCCATTCCCTCCTCATTTGTACTGAAGAAAACGGGGTATGGCAACGGCATGGCGTTGGGCCTCATCGTGATGGCCATCGGATGCATGATGTTCATACCGGGAGCCATGACACGCAGTTATCCTATATTCCTGATTGGCCTGTTTTTACAGGGAAGCGGTTTGTCGCTGCTGCAAACGGCCAGCAATCCGTATGTTACGGTTATCGGGCCGGTAGAGTCCGCCGCGCGCCGCATGAGCGTCATGGGCATCTGCAACAAGGTGGCCGGCATGATCGGCATTCTCATCTTGTACAACGCCTTATTCAAAGGAAAAGAAGAGCTTATCGCTAATATCCAAAACACTGCAGCCGGGCCTGAAAAAGAAATGATGCTGCAGCAACTTTCCAATGGCGTTATTCTGCCCTATATCATTATGACCATGGTGCTTATCGCATTGGTCATCTTTATTAAAACCGCTCATTTACCGGAGATTATTGAGGAAGAAAAGAAAATTGACGGCCATAAAACCAGCATTTTCAGTTTTCCGTACATGTGGCTCGGCGTGTTGGCCATCTTCTTCTACGTGGGCGCGGAAGTCATTGCCATCGACACGCTGATTCCGTACGGCGACTATTACGGCATCCCCACTTCGGTTTCCCATTATTTCGGCATCTATGCGCTGGCGGCACTGTTGATCGGCTATCTATGCGGCATCTTGTTTGTGCCGAAGGTCATCTCGCAGCGCAACGCTTTGATTATTCAACTCTGTCTGTCGGTGTTGTTGGTGATTGTAGCTTTGTGCACGCACGGTCTGGCTTCCATCATTGCCATCATCTGCCTCAGTTTCGCGCACGCCATCATGTGGCCGGCCATCTGGCCGTTAGCCATCCACGATTTGGGCGAGCACACTGAATTTGCCTCTGCCCTCTTGGTGATGGCCATCGTGGGCGGGGCTGTCTTGCCGCTGATCTACGGTAAGATTGCTGACGTGGCAAACCCGCACGACGCATACGCCCTGCTGTTCGTGTCATACGCTTACATCCTGTTTTTCGCAACGGTGGGGTGCAAGATCTCCAAACATAAATAAAAATGTGTTAACACACGGCCGTGCGTTAACATTAAAATTGTCACAACATCAATTCTGCGCAGCCCAGACTCCATAGAGGTATTGCAGCAACATACCGACGCGCTTGCAAATACTTAGAAAAGCTACTGTCCTCTTGTACCCCATTCACCTCTTGCACCCCATCTCTCACCGTTTCACCACCTTCGTGGTTCGCACGGTGCCGTCGGTTAGGGTGACGCGCAGAATGGGGCTAAAATACAATCATTTCGGAAGTCTTAAAAAGAATTCTCTATAATATTCAGGATTAGTGTCTTCCGCTATATCAGGAACGGCATTCAACAACGATGTTAAGCATAGATATTTCCCTGATTCAAGTTCAATTTCCAAATAATAACTCATTATAGCATAGGATGTGGCTGAAATCAGAGAACAGCTCTTTATGTCATCCACTCCAAAAACTTCATGCACGTCTTGCCTACAGTAACAAACCTCTTTCTTCTGTTTGTCGTAGGTTAAGGTTGTATATCTATCGTAACGATAACACTTCAAGAATTCTATAAGAGGAAATAGGGGGAATATCAATCCGACAAGAACCAAACACACCCATCCAAGAAGGGGTGTAAAAGCAGGTGTTCTAATTAATGCAAATACTATCCATGGCCAAAGGATGCCTGCCTCTACAACTGGGAACAATATGTTCCAAACCACACACTTTATAGACATTGAACTGTTCATAGTAATTGGATCAATAATAATACATAGGTGAATTCATTCTTCTTTATTCCATTTCTAAATCAGCATAATAATTGGATATCCATTTGGCACCGCGTTTATAAAGGTTCATAGTAACCTCTATTGCCGCACCAACATAGCCTCCGAAATATCCAATTGTAGCCCCTGTTATATCATAGATGTGTTCCAAGCGAAGCCCATTCTTATAAACATCAACTGAAATATCCGCCATTTGGATTATGTATGCGGCACGAGAGACATGTTTTAGAAATATGCCATTTTTGCTGGTATTGTTATCCGCGAATATTGAAGACAGTAATCCAACCGCATTCGTAACCATACCTATGTCAACATTAGATGTCTTGGATTTGTCATGATTCACCACATCAGTGCTGCTTTCTACCGGCACGTCCCGTGTGTACCAGCGAATCAATTCGCGATAGTGGCCAACTCGTCCTGATATTATTTCATCGCCCTGTTTATAACTATAGTAGCCTCCCTAGCCCACCGCCGCCCAATAGTATTCCGTCCGGTAAGTGGTGCCGTCGGCGTCGGTCATCATGTCGGGTTCATAAAATGTTGTGATATACGGATTCTGTAGGTTTATGACATTCTGGTAGTCGATATGATGCGGTGGAGCCTCATTGAAAAGATAGTCGGTGTGAAAATAGCCGTCGGATTTCACAACACCATTTATATGGTCATTAACCCAGCTTACAACCTCTGTAGTTATACGGGCAGGAAGTGTGAAGAAAGTACAAGCATTGTACAAAAAATCGGAAATGAAGTTTTCCCCGCTCGGGTCCACATATTGCAACGGGTTGTTCTGGCAGTACGAATATCTGTTATAGCTCTGAGTGAAGTCGGGCACCTGTACGAAGTTGTCGGGGGAGAAGAAGCGGGCAATCACAGGGTCGTACAAACGCCCGTATGTTGAGACTTCGTCTCGAAGCACCTCTCGCTCGACAAAAATCAAGCAACCTTGTTTTTGTTCTCGCTCACCGGTGCTTTCATGTTTATGATCTTCAGGCCGGCGTAGTGCTCGTGGCCGGTGAAACCTCTGTCAAAACAGTAGGAGAGATAAAGGGATGACGGGGCGTTTCCCGCGAACACCGTCCAGTCGGTGTCGGTTTTCACATTGCCCCATGGGTCGAAGTGCAGGGCACGCAACACCTGCTTGTTCTCATCCGTGATATGCGTGTAACTGCCCAGTCTGTCCGGATGGACATAAAACAACTTGTCGGTACTGCCTCTCCTCATGCATACCGCCGCCAGTCCGTTGGCTCCGTATATATAATGATAGTGCGTAACCACCCCTCTTGAATCAATCTCCTTCTCGTAATAGGCGCTGATGTAGTAATGAGTACGCACCACATTACCATTGTTTTTATACACCGTTTTCACGCGTTGTCCGTCTGCACCGTATTCCAACAGTATCTCCACATTCCCCTCCGCTATGCGCGATGGCTGCCCCAGACAGTTGTACTCCGTCTCGCACTGTGCGGAGGAAATGGCATCGGGGAAGCCGGAAGAGGGTGTCACGGAGGTCACGGCGTGCGGCTTGCTGCCCTCGTATTGGTAAGTGCCTGCCAGTGCATGGCTCAGGATGTTGCCCTGCAGGTCGTAGGTGGTGGAGAAAGTTGGAGACATGTTCTTTATAATCTTATTCAACAATAACTTCTACTCTATTAAAGTCGCATTGTTGAACGAGTTTGTGCTTAACTCAAGCATAAATATATGACAATAAATGTGTTGATAACCAATGGTATTAAAAACAACAGTGCAAAAACAATAATTTCCAATACTAATGATCTGTTGATTCTTTTTTCTTCCAATCGATTTAGAAAATCATGCCCAGCTAATAATTTCATTTTTTTATAATTTTTATTATCACGAGCCGTTATAATTATTGCAAAAATAACAGATATGCAAATAATTGTTCCAAAATAGAACATTAGTACTAACATAAGATTATTTATGTTTAACCACGTGTTTTGACAATTAAACAGATATGTAAACAAAACTAATGGCAATGTAAGGAGACAACATAACATGTTAAAAATGATGCACAATGTTGTCCAAGGAGGCGCTGAATAATTGAAATCATCATATGATTCTATTATGAAATATAGTCTTGAAAGAAAACATTTACAACAATTCTTCTTCTTTGTTTTATCCATAGTAATATTTTTTAATATTTTTCAAAATCCACCGAAACCATTTGTTGTTGCATCCAAAAGGAAATAGGTTGTTGATATAGTAAAGCCGACAGGACCTAAGAAACTCACAATAGTCATTGACAAATCTAAGCCGAATTTTAATGTGGTTGACCAATCAAAACCGTTGTTGATGGTATATGTGCTGTAATCCATAATTTCCAATGCAACCGAGGCCCCAGATGCTAATCCTCCAACAAATTTACTCCCTTTCAAATACTTAACTCCCGTTTTTCCCAATGTTTGATTATATCGAAATGTTTTCTGGTTTTTCCGCAATTGTCTGAACTCTCGCCAAGAATTGGCAGACTTATAGTTATATCTCACGGCGGCATCCAGCAGATTGGTTTTCACGCCGTTAGCCACAGCAAACCCGTTCAACCCATTGATGTACCCCTCATTGATAGGTGCAACATAATGGAAGTTGCTGGGGTTGTTGCCTTGCAGCTCGGTTATATCATCAATCGTGCCGAAACGAGCACTTGAAAAGAATGGTGTGAACATGATAGACGATTCCTGTCTGGAAATCGTCACTTCCGGAAGCTGGATATCCGAAATGGCCCCATCCGCGTGATAGTAACGCATCTCGCCGTTGCTGGTGAAGACACCTTGGTCGCCTAAAAACACGCCGGTTGCCGGAATGTCGTCGGCAGACCCTATCCAGTGTACAATGCCAAGGATGTCCCTATACCAAGGGAATGTCAGATTTTCCCCGCTCGGATCCACATACTGCAACGGGTTGTTCAGGCAGTACGAATATCTGTTATAGCTCTGAGTGAAGTCGGGCACCTGTACGAAGTTGTCGGGGGAGAAGAAGCGGGCAATCACAGGGTCGTACAACCGGCCGTTCATATTTATCACCTTCAAGTCTGCATAGTGCTCGTGGCTGGTGAAACCTCTGTCAAAACGGTAGGAGAGGTAAAGAAATGACGGGGCGTTTTCCGCGAACACGGTCCAGTTGGTGTCGGTCTTTCGTTCCCTCACTGGTCGAAATACAAAGCGTGCATCACTTGCTTTCTCTTTCAATTCTCCTTGCATTTCGAACGTATTTTGAGAAGTGTTTTCTTTAGCTGAATAAGATATTTGTTTTGGTGCTTGTACCGCCATTTTTCCTGTTGTCTGGTTTCTTTAACTTCATAACAATAAAGACAATTATCCGTTGCTAAGCTATAATATTCTTTGTCTGCAGATAGTTCGACATAATAAGTGATAAACAACGGCATACAGGGTTCTTTGGGGATCTGCACGATTGTATTGGTCAAAGACCATATCTTTTTCTTCATTTTGCGAGGCAAAACTATCGAACAAACCGTGTAAGCGTAGTCTCTGGTTTCATGAATTTCATTTGGCTGATATACTTGCTCTCCTTCTTTTATCAGCAGTGTATCAGACATGGCCCCTATAGAATATATGCTATATTTTAAGCCTTCACCCTCATTTAACAGAATGACACGCATACAATCCCCTGCGTTATTGAAACGCAGATTCTTTTCCTCCATAGCCATATATGTAAGGGTTTGCATTCTGGCTATAAATTTGTACTCTGTATCATTTTCCAATAATATTTGGTCGTAAAATAAAGGTGTGTCGGGATAGTCAAAAGTGTCTTTCCCCGTAATGCATAATGTGTCGTGGTAATACAGTTTTTTCTCAACGATTTGACAATTGCATCGCTGCTGGGCAGAACAAAGACTTGCTGTCAATAGCATTACCCAAAACAAGATGTTTGATTTCATAACATTTCTTTTACGTTGGTAAAATATAAACATCTCATTTTGTGACAATGTCAATTCTATCATTTTTCCGTCTATACTTTCTTTCGATACGTTGCACAGAAACGATATTTTCGGGATTTATCAAACTTAGTACGGCCTCACACTGCTCAAATGGAACAAGAGTGCCGTTTAAGTATATAGGAATGAATGTTGTTAGAAATAAATCGACCCCTAATATGCATTCTCTCTCCTCTTTAGTATTAAAAATTGGAGAATAAAAACCCTTTAACAACAAATCTTTCTTCCAAGTTTTTGAAAAATCTAATTTCTCAAGGGCATCCATCTGGATTACCAAACCGTTCAGATGGTAATTGTATTGAATGTCACCATCTGAACACAAGTTGAATATTGGATATTGGAATCTGTCATCGCAAATTCTTAAACAGTCTACAAAGTTATAATTTGTAATGAGCAAGAATGTGTCCTTTGGGTAAAACAAAGTGTGGTAAGGACCTACAATGCATTTGTACGGGCTATATTCTACACAAATCCTTGTGTGACTTAGCACATCTCGAATACTGTCACAATTACATTGAGCCTGCATATCTATTGCTATAAAACTGCAACAGCAAAGCAATATAATTCTGATTTTTTTCACCATGATATACTGAAAAAATTAAAGAAACGAACAATTGAATAATCTATTGGCCATCCCCAATGGATCAGACCTCCATTGTAGTACGATGCATCATATCTGTTCAAAACTAAAGAAGGAAGACCACCCGTAGCAAAATCATCAAGTCCATGATAACGGGTTGTTACTTGTTCTGTAACAACAGTACCCTTGGGAAAATCCCAATAGGATCCAATATTTCCAAACTCATCTCTATACGCATAAACAATTCCTGGTTTTTGCCAATGAATATGATATTCTGCAATGGCATTGTTTGGGAAAGAACCAAAATCCACATTATGCTTTCCCCTGCCTGAAAACGGAGCTCTTTTTACACCTCCGTCACCCAAGAGATAACCTCCATATTCTTTTCTCCAAAACATAGAACGCTGATAATCAGCTTGCATAGTTAGATATTGTCGGTAAGAAACATTGAAACCAAGCCTGGTATGTCCTTCTGTAATCCATCCTAAAAAGCTAGACATTTGGTATGTTCCAGCAGAACCTATTCCGCCCGCTATGGAAGAGTATAGTATGTTCAACCCTTTTCCTCCATGCATCCAACTTCCGAGTGCGCCACTGACTGCTCCGCCAACAAATGCACCTGCAGTACCTCCAATGGCAGCTGCTGTCCATCCACCAACAAGACCTGAGGCTGCACCACAAACTGCTCCATACATGACACTTGCTGCAATTTGGCCCGCATCTTTTCCTACAGAAGATAAACCTGCAAATCCAGCACCTGAAATCGCTCCGCTGGTCATGCTTGCAAGGCCAATACCTGTTCCCATTGAAGCAACAGCAGAACCAGCAAACCCCGACAATGCCCCAATAGCACCTCCACCGAGAATATAGCCAACCCATTCCCCTGCGGAATTTGCATTTTGACTTGCCATTATAGCACCTTGCACCGTACCTATCGCAGCTCCTACAACAATAGGTATCCAAGCAAATTCCCCGCTCGGGTCCACATACTGCAACGGGTTGTTCAGGCAATACGAATACCTATTGTAGCTTTGAGTAAAATCAGGAACCTGCACGAAGTTGTCGGGGGAGAAGAAGCGCGCAATCACAGGGTCGTACAAACGCCCGTTCATATTTATCACCTTCAGGTCCGCATAATGCTCGTGGCCGGTGAAGCCACGGAGAAAACGGATACTTCCCGCCAATGTGCCGGACAACGTGGCGGAGGCGAAGGTGGACCAGTCTGCATCGTTTTTCACGTTTCCCCACGGGTCGAAGTGCAGGCTCCGTATCACCTGCTTGCCGACATTGGTAATATGGGTGTAGCTGCCGAGGCGGTCAGGGTGTACATAATACAGGCTGTTCACACCGTTTTGGCGTACGCAGATGGCAGCGAGGCCGGTCGCGCCATAGATGTAGTTGTAGTGAGTGGTCACGCCAGTATCATCTACCTCCTTCTCGTAATTGGCACTGATGTAGTAGCGGGTGTACATAGTGCGTCCACGGTTTTTGAACACCGCCTTCACCCGCTGCCCGTCGGCCCCGTACTCCAGCAGAATCTCCACATCGCCCTCTGCAATGCGCGAGGGCTGGTTAAAGACATTGTAGTCGGTTTCGCAATCGGCCGGAGAAATGGCATCGGGATAATAGGTCGATGGTGTCACTTCCGTCACCGCGTGCGGTTTGCCGCTTTCGTAACCGTATGTTCCAGCCATCGTGTTGCTCAGGATGTTGCCCTGGGCATCATACGTAGTGGTGAAAGTCATCGGTCTGGAGCTGCCGTTTCCTTGTACGAAGGAGGTCAGTCTGTCCAGATTGTCATAGTTGAACGCCTCGTACTGGCTGTTGTGCGTGCGCTGTGCCAGCCGTCCCATGTTGTCGTAGGTGTAGCGAAGATTCTGCACAGTGCTGTCAATATCGAACAAGGTCTCATCAGGTTCGGTAGGGTCGGGCAAGCCGTCGGTCTCAAAACCTTCACCCAGCAGAGGTTTTATCGGATTTATACTGTGTTTGTTCCCTGTCAGGATACGCTCAAGAAGCCCGTTGGCATTATATACAAGATCGGAAGCCAGATCATTACCATATCCGCAGCGGGTGGGTTGGCCGAACTTGTTGTATGAATATATCTTGTGGAGCAGTTTTGAATTAGATGCTTGGCGCACAGTCTCTATTTGACCATTGGTCTTGTAGCCGAAAGATACAGCATAACCGTCAGGGTAGGTCAATGTGGCCGTCTGTCCGTAGGTGTTGTATGTGTAAGTCTCCGAATACAAAGTCGAGTCAATAATCTTTGATTTTTGCGAAAGTCTCCCCACATTGTCATACAGGAATATTTCCGAGACCGTTCCGTTGATGGTGGTGTATGACAGTTTGCCCCTTCCCTTGTTGGAACTGCTGTGCTGGTCGTATGTGTATAGAACGGTTCTCAAAAAACCTGTGGAATCCGAATACGTTTTCCCCGTAACCCGGCCAAGCACGTCGTAGGTCATGGCCGTAGTGACACCGCGCGCGTCGGTTTGTGAGGCCAGTTTACCGAATGCATTGTATGTGCATGTCACAATCCCCGCATCAGGGTCGCTTATCTTCACCCGGTTTCCACGCTGGTCGGCCAGAATGGAGGTTGTGTTGCCGCCCGTGGTGACATCTGTCTTGAGCACAGTCTTCCCGTTGTACGTGTCAAACGTGTATGCGTATTGGATGATCCCGCCCGGATCAGAGGCCTGCACCAAGCGTCCTGCTGCATCAAGGGTTTTGGATGACACCGTACCACGGAGATTGTCGGTCACGGTTGTGTTTCTCGTTCCATAGCTGTATGTAAGGTCTTTGTATGGTGCAGTTTCATGTATCATGCGCCCGTACGCATCATATTGATAGTTATGCCAGGTTTTGTCGGCATCAGGAGTGCCGGCACTGTAAGGTGCGGAAGTTTGATCAACCTGTCCCTTGAGGTTGTACCGAGTATCGGTATAATATGAGTTATTGACAACGCATACTGTTCTGCCCAACAGATCAAAGTATTCTTCTGTGTTGGCCTTGCCCGTGTGCTTGGTCAGAGTGTACCAACGGGCCTTGGGAATGCTGGTGCCAGTGTACCAGTGCCGTGAACATGAGGTGTAGGTGTTGTCAGGATAGCGTATGGAATCAAGCCTGCCAAAGACATCATAGACATACGTTGTGGTCAGATTGTTTTCATCCGTTTCCGACAGAACGAGGCCGGTTCTCGGGTCATGGTTTTTTTGAAAAATGTGCCCCTTGGGGTTGGTGTACCGTATGGCGAAGCGTCCGGTGTTGTCATACATTAATGTAGAGGTTCGGTTGGTGCATCCGGTGCCGGCTTTGGTCACTGAGGTGGCGTTGCCGAAAAGGTCATAGGCGTTGACAGTTTCAGAGACTGTCACGCCGTCAGCTGTAGATGACCTCGTTGACAAGCGTCCATTATTGTCGTATGATACGGAAGTTGTAGAAATTGTAGCCAGATTGCTCCCGCGCAGGCGGTTTTCGGTATAGGAGGAATCCACGTATGTGACAGTGGCCCCGTTAGGAAGATTCTTGGTGTTATAACTACACTCGATGAGTTGTCGGATGAGAAATCCGTTTTCCCCAATTGCGTAGGTGTCGTTTTGCGAAGAGTAAATACGATAATACAATGGATGAATAAGATGTAATCCTATGGAAACTGTTGAATCTATGAAATTTTCAACGGTATCTTTGGAAACAACTGGGATAATCCTATGCGGATTCCATATCAGACATTGCAATTCATATCCTGTTCTGCTTGTCAATTGTCCGTTGATCAAGCTGTTAATATATAAAGGCATTAAAAAATCCTGATAATTCCCTTGTTGTTCATTCCTCAAATTGGCATAACAGGTGGTATCTACCTTATTTTGCATAATATCCTTGAATACAGTTTTAATAAACCCCATAACTTGTTTACGTTTGAAACTATAGGCCGGATCAAAAAAAGAATACCGATAAATTGCAGTGTCGGTAGTGTTCCCTAGTGTCTTCACCATGTTATTAACCACATCAAAATGAAATGGTAGAGTGCTGATGTTTGTAGAATACCGATAGAATAGACCGTCAATATCCTGATAGTTCCATCGTACGAAAGATCCATCACTCTCCGTGATTTTTTGCACGAACGGCCTCCGTTTATCCACATGAAACTCATATAACACAAAACCTCTTGTTGTTGGTGAAACCGTCTTGAATGCGACAATATCAATGCGATGATCGTTATTGAAGTCACCGAATACAATTGAATGGTCTGACAGATATTCTGCTTCGTTAAGCAAAAACGGAACATTTGCGATACTACTGTAGAATGTAATCATATTATTGTTGTATCCGCTGCAAATATAATAAAATGCCTTCAAACCACTATTGTTATAATGTTTTAAGGTAATTATTTCATCATACCCGTCATGATTCAAGTCAACGGCAACCAGTGGCAATTCATCTGAATAGGTTGCTTGTGAAATACTTAATATAGTTTGAACACTTGTGTTAAACCCATTTCCTGTTCCCAATGCTACTTTGAACATACTGTTCTGGCGATACAGAATATCGGAGATACCATCACCATTAAAATCACCAACAGTTTTAGTCCCAGCTATGTTTATTGTCTTTATGTTATCAAAAACGTTCTCTTCTTTGTTAAACTTGTAGATTTCTATGTTAGAAGTCACTACCATGAATTCCTGTTTCCCATCTCCATCAAAATCCAGCAAGTGAATCGTTCCTCCTGAAATATTCTGGGTTACAACACCGTTTGGACCACAAAATTTTATTGATGTCGTACCATTATTATTGTAATATTGAAGTAGAATCTGATGCTTTCCATCCCCGAGGAAATCACCTGTGTATAGACTTTGTATGCTAGGGGAAGAAAAAACACTAATCAAAGTGTCTGTCTGAAATGGATAATGAGTGGCAGTTACATAACAATATGAATTATACCGTTGTTCGCAGGCTGTTATTATTTCACTATGCCCGTCCCCATCCAAATCTGCCGGTATACATTTGGATATCATCCAGTCAGAGGCAACGCCGTAAGTAGTGTCGAATAAACTAAATCCATTGTCTTGTTTGAGGAAAACTTGCCAGTAGTTATTATAATCATTAATTTCAACAATGTCACATACACCATCTTGATTATAGTCTGTAGCAAAATGAGCGGCAACATTGGAGAAGTTTTGTATCATGTAATTGGTGATATCAACATCTTCTAATCCTATAGAGTTCCACTGAAATACTGTCGGGTTCAACACGGAGGAGTCAGCCGCCATCAGCTGCACGCTCGTCAGCTTCTTGGGATAATCTGAAGAATATGAAAAACGGTATTGTCTTACCAGTTCATAACCGCCACCATTGTCGTAGAACACACTGATTGCCCGCAACAGGCGAGTTTGGCGTATCTCATAACCAGCTACAAAAGCACTTCCCACATGCAATCCGGTATCGTATTCGAATACCACACGGGCGTATGGAGAGAGTCCTGCTGCCACGTTGCCCGTATAGTCTATGCGGTCTATCCACACTTCGTTCCCCGACCTGCCGTAAGTATAGGTCATGTAATTCCCGTTCAAATCTGTCACCTTGCTGAGAAACCAATTCAGCACCGTGGATCCATTTCCCAACGTCTGCCGGGAATCGGTGCTGTTGCCATACTCCATCACTTGCCCGTTGTCGGTGAAGACCTTGAAATACTGGGGACCCTTGCCGGCTGTTCCGTATGAAACTATTTTGGAATAGTCATGGAATTCTTTGTAGTACTCAGTTCCATTATGTCCGTATAGGGATGTGTCTGAATTGACAAGACGATTCCCGTCAATCAAGAACCTGTCATTGTAGTTCAACGATATTGGCGTGATATTGGCATCATGGAAATCGGTTTGTCCAGTCCTGCTGATGGATGAAAGGCCCGCAAGGAAACATTGCGCACCGAGAATGCCGGTTCCGCCTGCACTGTTGTATGCAATGTTCAAGGCAGGCTGCATACCTTGGGTTCCTGGAACAACTTCAATGGGTATGGAATAAGTGGCAGCGCCGAGGGATGAGACTCCTGCCGTCCCGGGAATGGAACCCACGGGCAAATTCGTGTTTTGTGCCTGTACATGTACCAGTGTCGCGATGGTACTGAACAATAACACCCTCAAAAAAACATGTATATGCTTTGCCATAAATAATTATCTTTTTATGATTTTCCAAGTGTCAGTTCGACTTTCAATGTTAAATTTCAACAAATAGGTGCCTGATGGCAAGGAAGAAAGATCTATAATGGTTCCCCAATCCTTCACACTCCCATCCATCAACATTTGTCCTGACAAAGAAAACAATTGGAAGGAACCTTTAGTAACAGCCTTGTTAAATCTCATTGTAACAATGCCTATGGTGGGATTGGGAAACACTAACACGCTCACATCTTCAATTTGCTCGTCATACATCTCGCATTTTGGAGCGCTCAGTAATGACAGATTTTCATTGTCATATACTAAAACATCACTGGTGTCTGTCTCAGCACTTTTAAAAACCAACACTTTTCGCAGTACCCGATTACCAGCTTCATCATACTCGTATATACGGGGAAGAACTGATTGGGCAAAAATGGATTGTCCAATTATTATTAGCGTTATTAAAGTTAAAATAATTCTTTCTTTTTCCATGTTTTGTGTTTTATAAATAATCTTTATAGAACCATACAAAGTGTTGGCTTAATTAGCTAACGGTCAACACCAATGAATGCCTAAAAGTTATTGTACTCCGGTTTGTTAGTATAGAACAGCCCGGTGAAGGTGAACTGGAGGGTGGCGGTGTCGCGCTCCACCAGCTGCGCAGGGATGTTGAGGTACGCATTGTTGCCGCTCTCACCCGTGCTCAAAGACCGCGCCGGCATGTTGAAAAAGTCAAGGCTCGTCAACCCGAACGTGTCCGTGGTCGTGGCTGTGATGGCTGTACCTACCTGCTGGAGGGTTACAGAGGCTCCTTGACTGCAGTCATGACCAATACCCTGACAAGGCACATGGGTACTTTGACCGTTAATTACGACACAACTGTTCTTACAGACACTCGCATTATGTCCGGCACTTACAAATATCGTGTACGCGCCTCCTGTCTTATCGGACGATTGTTGGGCAACTAAAATGTTTTTTTCGGATGACAGGTCGTCAACGCATGACCCAAATGCGACGGACAGACATAATGCCATCAAAATAATCCCGGTTTGATTTTTGTAGTTTTTCATCATAGCTTTTATGAGTTTAGTTTCGCCGTAAAAATACATGTGTTTTTTCTGCATTGAGAAAAATGTGACGAAATTTTTTCGTCATTTGACTATTTTTGCAAAAAAAAAGGATATGAAAAAACAGTTGCTACTTGCCGGATATATCTTCGAGACCCTTTTTTGGGTTTTCACAATCTACATGTTTCTAAACAACGCGTTTCTACGTCCCATGCAAAACCGGACGGTAGAATGCGCCATCGTTGGTATAATCGCTCTTGTCGTCTATGCGGAAAAGTATTTATTCACTCCTTATATTTTGTTGAAAAACAGGCCATTGTGGTATGTCTTGACGCTCGTGGCTGCTGTTGCCGCCGCCTCTGCCGTGGAATTTGTCCTTGTGAAGCCTAGCATCATTTCCCTATATGCCGCTTACACCTCGGATATTGTTTTAAATGACTATCTGTCAAGTGTTTTAGCAAATATTTTCCTGCGCAATTCCGCTTTCATCTGCTTTTTTGTTCTTCTGCATACCAGTTATATCCTAATGAATACGTTGAGGGGGGAGCGGAAAATGCTTTCTGAAAAGGAAAACAAAATCGTCATCATGCTAAACCACAACAGGTTGACCACTATTGACACCGACAAAATCCGTTATGCGCAGTGTGACGGAAACGCCACCACAATATATCTTAAAAACGGGCAGTCATACAAACAATACGTCTCCCTGTCAGCCGTTGAGGACTGCCTTTCGGAAGACAAATGCTTGAGAATCAACAGAAACACACTTGTCTTGTTTGACAGCATTGACTGCTACACTGTAAACGGCGTTTTCCTGCAAGGAATGGAAAATCCTCTGCCCTACTACCAAAAGGAATCCGAAAAAGTGCTGTCCAGACTCCTGATCTGGAACCACCGGAAATTCTCGAAGCAATCCGACCCCGAAATCGTGCGAAAAAATCATGATTTGGCGGGATTGGAGGATGTTCCGGGTGACGAAATTCGGAAAAATGGCGGGATTGGAGCGAAGTTTTTGGAAGAAAAATCGGATGTTCCTGCAAATAAAACCATGCAATGTATCATGAATTATATAGCCAAACATCCGGGATGCAAGGTCCCCGAGATAGCCGCAGGAACAAACCAGAAGACCAGAACGGTTGAACGGGAACTCAGTGCGCTGAAAGCTATAGGGTTGGTGCAGTACTCGGGGTCGAAGAGGTACGGTGGGTTCCGGGTAGTGGAGAGATGAGAGATTAAAGATAATGGTTGGTGGTATTGGGATTTGAGAATGCCATTGGCCATTAGCTCTTTCCTGATTTCTGTCCCCCATTCCCTGTCAACTATTCCCTAATTTTACTATCATGGCCGCCGGAGATGATGTCTTAAAAGAAGCACCGCCCCATACAATGCCGTTTGAGAAACAACCATAACAAGAGGCATAGGTTTTATAAAAACACCAAAAAAAGTATCGATTGTCGCCAGCGCAAACATAACCCAAAACAACACGATGTTAACTGTACGGAAACATTATTTCCTTTTTGGGATTTATCATTAGTTTCCATCTCTGATAGTTTGAATCCAACCGCAAACAACGGATTTTAAGACTTTTTAAATTGAGCGTGTAAATATAGTTAAATTTTAAAATAATTCAAATGGTAATTAATTTGTATATTTGCCGCCGATGAAAAAAAGGTTTACGAAGCGGAAATTCCTCTACACGTTGTCCAGGACCAGACGCTACATGAAAAAGCATCTGAACCAACGGACGTTGGTGTTGATTCTCAGTGTGCTCATCGGCATTTTGGGCGCATTGGCTGCTATTATCATCAAAAACCTAGTTTACATTACAACCAAGGCGCTCAGCAGCGCTTTTCCTGTGGAGGAAATCAACTATTTGTACCTTATCTTCCCGCCCATCGGCATCATCCTCGCCCTGGTTTTTGTGCGTCGGGTGGTGCGCGACAATATCGGGCACGGCGTGAGCATCGTGCTCAAGTCCATCTGCAAGAGCGACGGCAAGTTGCGATTCCACAACGTCTATTCCTCCATGGTGTCGAGTGCCATCACAGTAGGCTTCGGCGGGTCCGTCGGTCTGGAGGCCCCGATGGTGCTCACTGGCTCCGCCATCGGTTCTAACTTGGCCCGTTTTTTCCACCTCAAGCCCAAACATACCACCTTGCTGTTGGCGTGCGGATCCACAGCTGCCATGGCGGCCATCTTCAAGGCTCCCATCGCGGCTATCGTCTTCACCTTCGAGGTGCTCATGCTCGACCTCACCGGCAGCGCCATACTGCCACTGCTCATCTCTGCCGCCACCGGCACCGTGATGTCCATGTTTTTCTTGGGCCGAAACGTGATGTTCTCCATCGGATCCACCCAGGAGTTCTGGATTTCCAACATTCCCTTCTACATCATCCTCGGATTGCTCACAGGGTTGCTGTCCGTCTATTTCCTGCGCCTCTCAAGATGGGTGGAGAAACAGATGCGGCGGATTCGGAAACCCTACGTGCGGGCCGTTTTCGGTGGTTTGCTGCTCAGCGGACTCATTTACTTGTTCCCGGTTTTCTATGGAGAAGGATACGAAAACATAAACGTGCTTATAAATGGAGATTACACCTCTTTGTTTGCAAACTCCCCGCTGTGGATGTTCGGGTCCAGCGTTTGGGTGATGCTGGCCGGCGTGGCGGGTATCATCCTGCTGAAAGTGTTCGCCACCTCGCTTACCACTTCCGCCGGCGGTATCGGTGGCGTGTTCGCGCCCACCCTGTTCATCGGTGCATTCACAGGTTTCTTTGTGGCTGGATTCTCCAACAACCTGTTGGGCACACATCTCCCATACGTCAATTTCATCCTCGCGGGCATGGCCGGCGTGATGACCGGCGTGATGCAAGCCCCCATGACCGCCATGTTCCTCATTGCGGAACTCTCCGGCGGCTACACACTGCTTATCCCGCTGATGATCACCGCCGCATGCTCCTACATCAGCGTCTATCCGTTTGAAAAATACTCCGTCTATACCAAACCTTTGGCTGACAAAGGAAACCTTAAAACCCACAACAAGAACAAGTTCGCGCTGCGCAAGTTGCAGTGGGACCAATTTATGGACACGAACATCATGACCGTGCCCGCCCACAGCTCCCTGCGTACATACGTGAACATCATCGCACAAAGCAAACGCAATCTCTTTGTGGTCATCAATGAACATAACATCTTCCAGGGCCTGCTCGTCATGGACGACCACCGCGAGGTCATCTTCAATCAAGACCTCTATGACCTGGTTCGCGTGGAAGACCTGATGATTGAGCCGGAAGATTTTATTTACGAAGATGATACCGCCGCCGTTGCACTGGAAAAATTCAAAAAAACCGGCAATTTCAACATGCCCGTCATCACCCGCGATCGACAATATCTCGGCTTCCTGTCCAGAGCCAAATTCCTGACTAAATACCAAGCGTTTGTGGCAGAGGAATCGGATGATTGAAAGGTACATGTGGTACAAGGTGAAAGGGTACAAGGTGAAAGGGTGCAAGGGGTGAATGGGGTACAAGGGGTGAAGTTGGTGAATGGGGTAAATATTGATTTTGAATTTTGAACTTTGAATTTTGTATTATGAATATTATAGAAACGCCTATTCCTGGCCTGTTGGTGATTGAGCCTGACGTTTTCAAGGACGCCAGAGGCTATTTTTTTGAAAGCTACAATGAAAAACGATTGGAAGAAATTGGCATCCGTGATCATTGGGTGCAGGACAACCAGTCGTGCTCGCAGAAGGGCGTGGTGCGTGGGCTGCATTTCCAGAAGCCGCCCTTCGCACAAGCCAAGTTGGTGCGCATCCTGCATGGCGCGGCCATTGACTTTGCCGTAGATATCCGCAAGGGGAGCCCCACCTACGGGCAATACTATTCCGTGTTGCTCTCTGCCGACAATTTCCGCCAGTTCTACATTCCCGAAGGTTTCGCCCACGGGTTTGCCGCGTTGGAGGACAACACCCTCTTCTTCTACAAGTGTTCCAATTTCTACAACAAGGCCTCCGAAGGCAGCATCCGCTTTGACGATCCCGACCTCAACATCGACTGGCAGGTGAAAAATCCCTTGACCTCGGAAAAAGATACAGAAGGCCCTTTTTTGAAGGATTTTGATTCGCCGTTTTTGTACACTGAATAATAATGATCAAGCTCTGTATATTCGATCTGGACGGCACGTTGCTCAACACCTTGGAGGATCTTGCCGATGCCGCCAATCACGTTTTAGCCGAACACCATTTTCCCACGCATCCGGTGGATGCCTACCGCTATTTTGTAGGCAATGGAATGCCTACGCTTATCCAGCGTATCTTGCCCAAAGAGCATCGTGACGAAGATACTTTTAATACGTGTTTGCACGAGTTTTTGGAATATTACACCATCCACATGCACGACAAGACCACTGTGTATGACGGGTTGACGGAAGTGTTGGAAACCTTACAACGGCAACACATAAAGTTGGCGGTGGCCACCAACAAGGTGCACAGTGCTTTGGCCCCGTTGATGGCCAATTTCTTTCCCACAGTGCAATGGGATGCGCTGTTCGGGCAGCGCGAAGGCGTGCCCGTGAAACCCGATCCGCAGATAGTATATGACATCCTCAAAGCCACGGGCTGCACGAAGGAGGAAACCCTCTATTTCGGGGACACGGCAGTGGATATGGACACCGCACACGGTGCGGGACTAAAAGCCGTAGGCGTGCTCTGGGGCTACCGCCCGCGCACCGAACTGGAAGAAGCGAATGCAGAGATTATCATCAAAAATCCCGATGATATTTTACATTTAAAATATCTCTCAACTCTAAACTCTCAACTCTAAACTTTTTATTATCTTTGCCGCCGTAATTAAAACAATCACCTAATCCAAAAGTTGTACTAATGGAAAAGAGAATTGGAACGATTACCGTGCTGGTCAAGGACCGCACGGTGGCACCGCTGGTGAACAGCGTGATTTCCCAATATGCAGACATTGTTTTGGCCCGTCAAGGCCTCCCGTTCCGCGACAGTGCCGTTGCGGTCATATCCCTTATTGTCGAAGGCGACACCAACCATATCAACGCCCTGTCCGGAAAATTAGGGAAAATCGAAAACGTGGAGGCCAAAGCGGTGGTCACGCGATCAATATGATTTGGCCGTTAGCTATTGTTTTTTATCCTCCTTCACCCCATGTACCCCTTGTACCCC
>R23__coassemble_316_pt1 | contig 34579 bp, 27 predicted proteins | sample R23__metabat2_high_PE_022 | metagenome-assembled genome bin R23
GCAGTGGCGGCAACTTGGGCGCAGAAGCCTGACAAGAAAACCGTGAAATTGGAGAAACAGCTTGTGGGGACTTTCGTGGAGGTGCCGGCGGGACATTTTACAACTATTCTAAAAAAAGACACGACGAGGGTGACCATTGCGGCATTCCGAATGTTAGCGACAGAGGTGACCAACGCGTCTTACAACCTCTTCCTTGACGACCTGAAGGCGCAGGGACGTGTGACCGAATATGAAACGGCAAAGATTGACACCGCACAGGCGATGTTGGTCACCAAATATTTCACCCATCCGGCATATCCACAATATCCACAGTGTCCCGTCGCGAGTATCAGCCATGAGGGCGCGATGCTGTTTTGCCAATGGCTGACAGAGAAAATGGGCGGAGAGTGGGAATATACCCTGCCAACGAAAGAGCAATGGAAATATGCTGCCCGTGAAGGAAACCCTTTGGGACATTTCTCTCCATACTCGATGGACACCCCCTATCTCACCAATTATAAAGGGAGGCCTTTATACAACTACTTGAATCTGGGTGATGCGTATATCACCGTGCAGGATGGTCAGTATGTCGTACTCATAGTAAATAATGATCTCAATTATAGCCAAAGCCATCCACTGCATGTCTATTCGTTTCACCCAAACGGTCTCGGTCTATTCAACATGTGCGGCAACGTGGCGGAGATGGTTGCTGAGCGGGGCATCGCATACGGCGGCAGCTACCTCGACCCCGGCTACGACATCCGCATCGACAGCGAGAAACCCTACAACGGTCCGTCCCCGCTGATCGGCTTCCGGGTGATTGCGGTGCGGAAGAAGTGAGAAGAAGTATCTGCCGGATTCAAAAAAAATGTATCTTTGCAAAAATATGGAAATGGAAATTAATGCGCAATTCTTGCCCCATCTTGCCAATGTGGTGGATATTCTTGCCCTGCATAAGGTGAAGAATGCTTACCTGTTTGGCTCCGTTCTTACAGACAGGTTCAATTCCTCCAGTGACGTGGACTTTCTCGTGAACTATGACCCGTCAATGGATCCGTTGGAGCGGGGCGAACTTTTGCTGGATTTGCAGATTGCGTTAGAGGACGAAATCCATCGCGACGTCGATTTGTTGACCGAATATTCCCTTAAAAACCCATATTTCATTAACGAACTGAATGAAACAAAGTGTTTAATCTATGGAGAAGCAAATTAACAAGTTACTTTCTGATATTCTTGCTTGCACTGCCCGAATTGAAGAATTCACTGTGGCAATTCACACTTTTGACGAATACCAGTCGAATGCTTTGGTGCAGAATGCAGTAGAAAGAAATGTGGAAATCATAGGGGAGGCTGTGAATTCCATATTGAAGATTTCACCTGAAATAGCAATCACATCTGCGCGGAAAATTGTGAACACACGCAATTTGCTGATTCACGGGTACGATTCAGTGGATTCGGCTACAGTATGGGTGATATTACGGAAACATCTTCCTGTTCTTAAAGAGGAAGTGTTGAAACTGTTGCCTTCGGAATAAAATAACCTTTGCTCTGGAAAAGCCCTACGACGGTCCCTCCCCGCTGATCGGCTTCCGGGTGATTGCGGTGAGGAAGGCGTATTAATCTGCTGTTTTATCCCGCTCGTTGCTCATCACTTTGACATTCCTGACGAGACCAATAGTGGCATTGTTTTTGGCAACGAAGCAGTATATAAACGTGGTTAAATCTAAAGTCCATACTCCAGAATATGTTGAGCCTTTTTTTGTATTTTTGCCCCGTATCTTATAATGGGTAAAAATACGCTTTAACATATTATGAAAATAGGACTTATCAGAGAGACAAAAGTTCCCGAGGACAATCGCGTGGCACTGACGCCCAAGCATTTAGCAGAGCTGCAACGCAGTTTCCCGCAAGATGATTTTGTGGTGCAGGCAAGCGAGACGCGCGCTTACAGCGACGAAGCATATCGCAACGCCGGCGTACAGGTAGCGGAAAATGTTGATGATTGCGACATTCTGTTCGGCATTAAGGAGGCTGACATTCGCACGCTCATCCCGAACAAGCACTATTTCTTCTTCGGGCATATCGCCAAAATGCAGGCCTACAACCGTCCGCTGTTGCAAGCCCTGATAGCCAAGCGCATCACCTTCTCGGACTACGAGTATTTGGTGGACGATAACAACCAACGCGTATGTGCGTTCGGCTGGTGGGCCGGCGTGGTGGGCACCTACTACACGCTGCGCGGCTACGGCCTCCGCCACCATCTCTATGAACTGCCCAAACCAGACAAACACTTCACGCTTGAAAAACTCACGCAGGCACTGAAGTCTGTTGAGCTGCCTCACATTAAATTGTTAGTCACCGGCAACGGGCGTGTGTCGCACGGCGCACAGTATCTTCTGGAAGCCCTGGACGCCACCCGCCTCACGGAAGAGCAGTTCCTCGCTGACATGCCCGTCAGCTGCCTCTCGTTCTGCGCCGTGGACGCCAACCACCTCGTGGCCCGCAACGACGACGGCGCTTTCTCTTGGGAACACTTCACCCAAAACCCGACAGCCTATCATAGCGACTTCATGCGCTGGGCACGCCAAGCTGACGTGCTGGTATGCGCCCACTTCTGGGCTCCGGAGGCCCCCGTTTACCTCAGCCAAGAGAACCTCGCCGACCCTGCCCTGCGCATACGCTTCATCGGCGACATCACCTGCGACATACAAGGCAGCATCCAATCCACCCTGCGCGCCTCCACCCACGCTGAGCCCTACTACGACTACAACCCGGCCACTGGCCAAGAAGAACCCGCTTTTTCCAACGATAGCAATATCTCGGTGATGGCCGTGGACACCTGCCCCAACGCACTGGCCCTCGACACCAGCGCCTACTTCGGCGACATGCTCATGCAACATGTGCTCACTCCGCTGCTCAAACGCGAACACTCCAACATCATCCAACGCGCCACCATCCTGGAAAACGGCGCGCTTACTCCGCACTTCGCCTACCTCCAATCGTTTGCTGAAGAAAAATAGCATCTTACCATGGCACAGGGCAGTCTGAAATCCAAAACCATATCCGGTATCTTCTGGAGCGCTTTCCAAAAGTTCGGCGCCATGGCCATCTCTTTTGTGGCCAACATTGTGCTTGCCCGACTACTGTCGCCCGATGATTTCGGCTGCATCGGCATGTTGGCCATTTTCATCACCCTGTCGGCCACCTTCATAGACGGCGGCTTCGGTTCTGCCCTGATCCAGAAAAAAGAACCCACCGAAGAGGACTATTCCACCATCTTCTACTGGAACATGCTGCTGTCCATTCTGTTATACGGTCTTCTCTACTTTACGGCCCCTCATATAGCCCATTTTTACAACATTCCCCTGCTGTCAGCTGTTCTTCGTGTGGAAGGCTTGGTTCTCATTATCAACGCCTTGAGCCTTATTCAAAACAACCGGTTACGAAAACAGCTTCAATTCAAAAAATTAGCCATCATTGACATATCCTCTGCCATTCTCTCTATTACCATCTCCATACTCATGGCCACCAAGGGGTTTGGCATCTGGGCCCTGGTAGCCCAACAGTTACTCCTCTGTTCTTTTTCCACACTTTTCCTGTGGATTGTGGGAAAATGGCATCCTCGGCTGGTGTTCTCTGTAAAGTCTTTCAAAGAACTGTTCAATTTCGGCTTCTTTATCCTGTTGGCCAATCTGGTCAACACCTTCTGCAACAATATTCAGGGGTTACTTATCGGCAAAGTGTACAACTCGTCCACCATGGGCTATTATTCCCAGGGCAAAAAATTAGAGGAACTCTCCTCCACCAGCATCTCCAACGTGGTTGACCGCGTGGCGTACCCCATCCTCGCTGAGGCGCAAGATGACAAGCCCCGCATGATTCACATGTTGAGCCAGTTCATCACCTCGTTAGCCTATCTGACCATCCCGCTGATGCTGCTCTTCATCCTGATTGCGAAACCCCTGATTGTGCTGATATATTCGGCCAAATGGCTGCCCTCGGTGCATTATTTCCAGATTCTGTGCATAGCCGGCATCGCCATCAGCCTGCAAGGCATCAACTACTACGCCGTGGCCGCCGTGGGCAAGAGCGGTCGCCTGCTGCTGTGGACGCTCATCAAACGCGGCATCGGACTTGTGTTTGTGGTGGGCGGTTTGGCCGCCTTCGGCATGGACGGTCTGTTGACCGGTATGGTCATCACATCCTACACCATCTACATCATCAACGCCGCTTTGGTGCACAAGCATGTGGGTTACCGCCTCCATCAGCAGTTCCTGCACCTGCTGCCCATTGCCATCATCGGCATTTGCGCTTTCCTCTTGTCGTTCTACTGCGGACGTCTCATCCCCGTCGGAATGTATCCGCTGGCCTGCATCCAGCTCGGCATTTTCGTACTGGTATATGTCTCCCTTTCGTTGATTTTCAAATTGCAAGCTTTTCAAAACTTTATAGAAATTGCCCGCGACCTGACCCGTAAATTCAAACATAAAACCCCATCCGAATAACCCTACCCGATTCTTATGGACAGCATTCGCCTATTTTTTGCCGGAGACTTCTGCTCCAAACCATCCACCACCCACGTTTCCGTCTCGGAGGAACTGAAGGGGCTTTTGGAGAGCTGCGACTTGCGCATCGTCAACTTCGAGGTGCCCCTGATGCCGGAACCGGTTCTTGAACAGGTGCCTTTCTTCCAAAACGACGACGCTCCTGCTTTTCTTAAAAATCTCGGGTTCGACCTTTTCTCCTTGGCCAACAACCACGCCTTCGACTGCGGAGACGATGGATTCCGGAAAACGGTAACGGCACTCGGTGAGGATAAAACTTTCGGTTCCGGTTTATATGATGAGGCCTACCGGGTTAAAATTGTGGAGGTAAAAGGTGTGAAAATCGGTTTCTTAGCTTTGAGTTATGCCTCCCAGCAGGGTGTTTTCGACGATGTCAGTCGCCACAACGGGCTCGGATGCGCCTACATCAACGACCTCCGGGTGAACCACGACATCATGGCCGCGAAAAAAGAGGTGGACTTCCTGTTTGTTCTGCCACACGACGGCATCGAATACATTGACGTGCCGTTGCCGGAGACCATCGCCCGGTACCGCGACTTCATCGACTACGGAGCCGACGCCGTGATTGGCTCGCATCCGCACTGCCCGCAGGGATGGGAAACCTACAAGGGGAAAAACATCTTCTACAGTCTGGGCAACTTCTTCTTCAACAGCAAGCCCACACCGGATTTCCAAGCCGACAAGCCCCACTGGTACGAAGGGATGTGCGTCATTGCCAGCATCCAAGACGGGCAAATATTCTTTGAGGTGGTAAACACCCTCAACCGCGCCAACCGCGAACTGGTTCTTGACAATCACGAAGCACGACGACAGCACAACGAACTGCTTTGCCGTTACCTGCAAGATGCAAATGCCTACAAAAAATGCCTTGATGCCGCCATTGTGAAACTATCCACGGAGCAGGAGCTTCCCATCGTTGACCGGTTCCATGTCCACCAGCCATTGCGCAAACGGGCACGCGCTTTTGCCAGAAAATGCCTGTACAAGCTCAAGGGCTATCCCATTGACACGAACACCAGCCTGCTGATGTTGTTGAAAAACGATTCCAGAAGAAATCTTCTCATACAATCCTTGAAAAAATAACCACTATGAAAAGTCTGAAATCCACTTCCAAAATCAAGAAAATCGTATTGGAATACTCATTCTACTATGAGATCTGGAAGAAATACCGCAAACTGAAAATCAAGCGCAAGCTGACGCACCAGCAGAAAAAGGAGATCCAGGGATTCTACCGCCGCGTCATTGGGCGGCGCGTGCCGCTGATATGGCACAAATTCCTGTATTCACGAACCGGCAACTACTCGCCTTATTACATCCCGGTGGGGGTCTATCGCAGCGAGATGATTGGCAGGATGAACAATTTCCCGTTCAAGGATGCCTACGCCGACAAGAACGTGGCAGAGGCTTTGTTCCCTGATGTCATCCAGCCGAAGACCTTTGTGAAGAACATCAACCACCATTTCTACGCCGACGGGCAGGCCATCAGCCGTGAAGAAGCGATTGCCCGCTGCCAGAATTTGGACGATGCCATTCTGAAACCCTCGTTGCTGACTCGTGGCGAAGGAGTTATGCGCGTGCGCGTGCAAGACGGCGTGACCAACTGCAAGGGCAAGCGCATCGAGCAGCTTTTTGACGAATACGAACGTGATTTCATCCTTCAGGAGGCCGTGCGCCAGCATGAACGCATGAAAGCCCTCAACCCAGCCTCCGTGAACACCATCCGCCTGCTCACCTACCGCCACGACATGGATGTGCGACTGCTTTATGCCGTCATCCGTATCGGACGGGCCGGACAAGTGATCGACAACGAGAGCGCGGGCGGCATCAGCACGCTGATCAACCCCGACGGCACGCTGGGACGCTACGCCTTCGGCGCACCCGGCCACGACCGCGTGGAGCAGACCGACAGCGGCATCACCCTCGACGGCTACGCCATCCCTTCTTTCAACGAGGTGGTGGATACCGCCAAGCGTCTGCACCTCCGACTGCCCCACTTCAACATTGCAGCCTGGGACTTTGCCGTGGGCGAACAGGGCGAACCTGTCTTCATCGAATGGAACGCCGACCCCGACCTGAGCCAGTCGGCCTTCGGACCCGCTTTCGGAGAGAATCCGGAAGCCTTCTTGAAGGAAATTTACCAAAATCGTAACACCAGACACAGCTACTGGTAGAAAAACAACATCATGGAATTCAGATCTACACCCAATCTTTTGGTCCGTTACACTCTGACCTCACTGTCGCCCGAACTGAGCGTCAGGACCTTGTATCGCATCTATCACCGCACTAAACTGAATCTCCAAGATCCGCAGACCCTGGATGAGAAGATACAGTGGATGAAGCTCCATTACTACAAGGACAACGAGTTAGTGAAGCAGTGTGCCGACAAGCTCCGCGTGCGTGAGTACGTCAAGGAGTGCGGACTGGAACATATCCTCAATCCGCTTTTCGGCACTTATCAACATGCAAACGAAATCAACTGGGACGAGTTGCCGGACAAGTTTGTGCTGAAATGGAACTTCGGCTGCGGCGGCAACGTCATCTGCTCCGACAAGGCCAAACTGAACATCCCCGCCACCATCCGCGATTTGAACCGTTTCGAGAAGATGAAATTCCACCTCATCGCCGCAGAGCCGCAATACAACTTTCCGAAACGCCTGCTGTGCGAGCAGTTCATCGAGACCGAGGACGGACACTCGCCGGTGGATTACAAGTTCTACTGTTTCAACGGGGAGGCAAAATATGTGCTATGCTGCATCGGACGCGGCACACAAGCGAAACCCGATTTCTATTTCTTTGACCGCCAATGGCAATTGCAGCGACTGAACCGGCAGGGAAAGGCAGCCCCGGAGGGATTCTCCATCCCCAAGCCAGAGGGCATGGACGAGCTCTTTAATTATGCAGAAACACTCTCCAAACCCTTCCCGTTCGTACGCGCCGACTTCTATCTGGAGCAAGGGAAAGCCTATTTCGGAGAGCTCACTTTCACTCCTGCCGGCGGATTCGACCGTGGCCGACTGCCGGAAACAGATTTGCATTTCGGACAAATGGTACATCTGCCCGAAAAACTTTAACCATTATCATTCTCGATTATGAAACAGAAAATCGCAAAATATTGCCTTTTCATCACCCTTGCGCTGGTGGCCGCCTCCTACCTGCCATGGGTATATCTGACCAAAATTTACTACATCCTCCGCCTTATCATCATGGCTTTGATGGGAACCTCGGTGGTACTCACCTTCTCGGTTGAGAAATACTTCTCCGTACGGTTCATGCGTCTCTTCCTGCTGACCATTCTGCTGGTATTCATTGAATTTGTCTGCTTTCATTTCATAGGTCATCGTTTCCGTTCTGCCGACCTGAGTCAGCTAATTGTGGCCTTCCTGTGTATCGGCATTGGTGCAGGACTGGAGAAGGACATCCGCTTCTGGGCCAACGTGACCTACTATTATACCATCGTGCTGATTGTGATGACGCTCATCAACTGCTTCTACTGGGCTGGTGGTCTGTACATCCCGGAGCACTATATGCTGGATGAGGGAAAAAACCAAATCGGCGGCATGCTGGCCATCTCCGCAGCCGCTGCTTTCTTCTTTGGTGTAAAAATCAGAGAACAGCGTACGCATTACATGGTGGTTTTCATCCTGGCCTTCCTCACCCTGCTGCTCATCCGCGCCCGCTCCGACCTCTTCGCAGTGCTGTTGTGCGCCCTCTTTGTGGCCGGCAAGGATCTGGACTGGAGATGGAAATGGAATCTGAAAACGGTCCTGACCATCCTCGGCATCATCGTCATCGGCTATATTCTCTATACCGGCTTCATCGGCGATGAATTGACCCGCTTTATGGTGGGCGGCAAGTCATCTTCAGACATTGACGTGCTGACCTCCAACCGTTGGGAGCGCAATCAACAGGGATTGGATGTACTACTCCACGACCCGCTAAATGGCAAAATGGAAGAAGATTCCGGCATCCTACTGATTCACAACTATATATTGCTGCGACTGGTACGTTATGGCATCTGGTCGCTGCCGTTGGCCGGCTTCTACATCTATTTCGGCATCCTCACCATCGTGGTCCTGTTCCGGGAGCGCAAAACGGACATCTGTGACGCTGGCTTTGTGGCCTGCATGGTGCCCTTGCTCGTCAGCTTTGTGGAGCCGAACTTCCCCTACGGGCCGGGCTCTGTGCAAATGTTGGCCTTCCTGCTGCTGGGTGCGACGTTCCATGCGCGCAGCGTGCCTCCGGAGCGCGAACCTGTCAAGGGCGGCAAAGTGCTGCATATCTGCAACGACTTCACATACAGCAAAGTACACACTGAACTCTATCAAAAACTCGACCAACGCGGCGTGGAGCAAATCATCTACTCCCCTATCCGCAAAAAAGAACTGGAGGGGCTCAATAGTTTTGAAGGCAAACATACCCGCATCATATATTCCTACATCCTCAGACCGTATCATCGGGCCTTTTTCAACCTGAAAATTGACAAGATTTGCAAAGACATCGCCAAGCAGGTTGACCTATCCGAAATCTCCTACGTTCACGCCACCAACCTGTTCAGTGACGGCGCGGTGGCGCTGCGCCTGAAAGAGATGTACGGAATCCCCTTCATCACGGCAGTGCGCAATTCGGACGTCAACACATTCCTGCGTTACACACCACACTTGTGGTGGGTCCACCGCGCCGTCATCCGCAAAGCCGACCATATTATCTCCATCACACCCGCTTTGCAAAACCGGCTTAACAGCCACTGGACCCTATGTGGGATGCGTGACATCGTGAAAGCCAAAAACATCGTCATCGCTAACGGCATCAACGACTATTGGCTCCAAAACTTGCACCCCGAAGCGGAACAACATGCACAAAATCACCGCATCGTCTTCGTGGGTAACTTCGACAGCAATAAAAACGTTGTCAGGCTGGCCGAGGCGGTACTTTCGCTCAAAAAGGAGACTCCGGACATCCATCTGGATTTAGTAGGCGGTTCGGGCAATATGGAAGACAAAGTTCTGGCCCTCGTACAACAAAACCCTGAGACGTTAGCCTACCTCGGAAAAATCTATGAAAAAGACAAACTTCAGGCGGTTTATGCTCAAAACAGCATCTTCGCCATGCCCTCCTTGGCAGAGACTTTCGGACTAGTCTATGTAGAGGCAATGTCGCAAGGATTGTCGGTTCTGTACACCAAAGGCGAAGGTATTGACGGTCTGTTTGAGGAGCATATCGGCGAGGCGGTCACGCCCACTTCACTGGAAAGCATTCAAAAGGCTTTGAAAGAATTGCTTACTCATCCCGAAAAGTATCAAAGTGTTCCAAAGGAGCGGTTTGCAGATTTCGATTGGAATGGTATCGCTCAAAAATACCAGACCCTGTATGCCGGTCGCATCCAGAATTGTTAATCATTTTTAGAAAAGCCCATGAAACTGTCTGTTATCTGCCCCATATACAACGAAGAAAAGCATATAGCCTCTTGTTTGGAATCCATTTTGCAACAGGATTTTCCGAAAGAGGAAATGGAGGTCCTGCTGGTGGATGGCATGAGCACCGACCGCACCCGTGAGATTGTGCAGCAATACACGGAGCAATATCCTTTCATCTTCCTGTTGGACAATCCCAAGCGCATTGTGCCCACGGGCCTGAACATCGGCATTCGCGTGGCACAAGGGGATGTCATCATCCGTTTAGACGCGCACGCCATCTACCCCGACAACTATTTCTCCGTGCTGGTGGACAAACTGTTCGCACTGAACGCGGACAATGTGGGCGGGCTATGCAGAACCCTGCCGGCCAAAGAGACACCTGTTTGCGAGGCTATTGCCGCAGCATTAAGTTCACCCTTCGGTATGGGCGACTCTCACTTCCGCATCGGCACCAACAAGGAAATGCAGGTGGATACCGTACCCTTCGGCTGCTTCCGGCGCGAAGTGTTTGACAAAATCGGCTATTTCGACGAGGAACTGATACGCAACCAGGACGATGAATTCAACGGACGCATCATCAAATACGGCGGACACATCTATCTCATTTCCTCCATCGTCATCAACTACTATGGTCGCGACAGCATTGGCAAGGTGGCCAAGATGTTTTACCAATATGGCCTTTTCAAACCATTGGTAAATAAAAAGCTGGGAAATCCGGCCACTGTGCGACAGTTTTTCCCACCTTTGTTTGTGGTTGGGCTAATCGGAGGATTGCTGCTCAGTTTTGTGCATCCCATATTCTGCATCCTATATATGATCGTACTAGCCCTTTATTTGTTTTTAGCTATTTATTTTAGTGTGAAGCAGTTCAAAAACATAAAAAAAGTATTGCTGCTAATTGCCACCTTTGTGACCATTCATGTCAGCTATGGTTGGGGATACCTGTGCGGATGTGTAAAACTCCTGCTTAAAAGGAATCTTACGGCCGAATCCAACCACTGAATCCCAGACCAAGTTAATTCTTTGTCTTTTTGAAAAAGGGTAATGTAGCCAAATATACCTACCAAAGTGCCACTCGTCCAAGCTTGCCAAGGTCAAGTGTTGCGGTTTCAGCACCGAGAGCCTTGAACGCACGTATAATGGTACTGTATGCAACGCCTTTCCCACTCTCTATCTTTGAAACAAAGGATTTTTTGACACCCATGAGTTCTCCAAGCTCATCTTGAGTCATCCCTTTATTTTTTCGTGCCTGTTTAATGGCTTCGCCAATATAATAGTTGTCAACTTCCTTTTTGATCTTGGCTTCGAATTCATCTCGCCTTGGTGTCCCCATTTTTCCTATGAGTTCATCCAGCATTTCATCTTCTGTGTAAATTTTCTTGTTGGTTTTCATATTTCATTCCGTTATTTGTTGTCAAAATATTCTTTACGCATAGCCTCCGCCTTGATAATCTCTTTTTTCGGTGTTCTCTGCGATTTTTTCACAATCCCATGTGTGGCAACTATCAGCGTATCGCTGCGTGTGTCCCAAAATGACAACAGCCTGTAACAATTACCATCATGTAACGCACGGAACTCCCAAATTTCAGTGCCAGTGAGTTTCTTGAATATGTTCTTGTCTTTAACCCCCATTCGAACTTTTCTGACATTGAATGCCAGTTTTTCAGAGGCCGCATTGTTTATTTTGAACATGAATTCAGCTGCTTCGGGAAAAAAATTACTTTAATTTCCATAGTTTATTTTAGTTTTTGAGGCTGCAAAGATATAAAAGTTTTCTATATAGGAAACTTTTTGGTTTTGATTTTGGAATTTTTGTCCTAGCTTAAATGGTTGTACCGAAGTGATATAGAGTGTCTCTAAGGCTGAGCAATAAACGGGATTCAACATCAAGCCCGAAAATCATTTAAATAATCTCTTTGATTTTCTGTTTGATATCCTCTATACCGAAGCCCACCTCATGGTAGAGGCTCGGAATGTCGCCTTGCGCAATGAAGCGGTCGGGGATAGCCACGTGATGCAGTTGGTTGGAAAGCTGATGATCTTCCAGATACTCGGCCACGGCAGAAAAGAGACCGCCTTTTTCGGTACCGTCTTCCACAGTGAGCCATACAGGATATTGCACGGACAGCTCCTGCAGTTTTTCCTCATCCAAAGGTTTGAGAAAACGCACGTTGAGATGAGCGGCATTGATGTTTTCCTCTTTCAGGGCATCCAGCGCAGCGCGCACATTGTTGCCCAATGGTCCCAATGACAGCACCAGCACTTTTTTGCCTTCGCGCAAAAGTTCGGCCTTGCCGATGGGCAGCGTTTGTGGTTCATTGCGCCACTCGGTGAGCACGCCGCGTCCGCGCGGATAGCGGATCACGAAGGGCAAGCCTCCGTTTTTGGCATTATGATAGGCTGTAACCATCATGTTGCGCAGCTCATGCTCATTGAGCGGGGAAGCAATGATGAGGTTGGGCACAGAGCGCAGGAAGGCCAAGTCGAAAGAACCTTGGTGCGTGGCACCGTCCTCTCCCACCAAACCAGCACGATCAATGCAGAAGATCACCGGAAGGTTCTGCAGGGCCACGTCGTGGATTACTTGGTCGTAACCGCGTTGCAGGAACGAAGAGTAGATGTTGCAGAACGGGATATAGCCTTCGGCGGCCAGCCCGGCAGCAAAAGTCACCGCGTGCTGCTCGGCAATGCCCACGTCGAACACGCGATCGGGGAATTCCGCATCCATGATAGTCAGCGAGCAGCCCGTGGCCATGGCTGGCGTGATGCCCACCACTTTGTCGTCTTCACGGGCAATTTCCAGTATCGTGTGTCCGAACACATCCTGGTATTTCGGAGGCATGCCCGCGCAGTCGGGCTGGATAATCTGCCCAGTGGCAGGATCGAACTTGCCCGGGGCGTGGTACGCCGTCTGCTGCTTCTCCGCCATATCCAAACCCTTGCCCTTGACGGTCAGTACATGGAACAACTTGAGCCCTGGCAGCTTCTTCAAGTCCTGCAGTGTCTTGACCAGATGAACCACATCATGACCGTCGGCAGGCCCGAAATAGCGATAACCAAGACTTTGAAACCAGTTGCTGCCGCCCAGCAGATAACCCTTGAGGCCGTTTCCCATACGACCGAACCAGTCCGTAATCTTGTTGGATTGCTTGGAACGGAAAGTAAACAGGTTCCACATGCGGTTCTTGAACCGGTTATAGGCTGGCGATGCGGTAATGGAAAGCAGATATTTGCTCATCGCACCTGTACTTCTGTCAATGGAGATTTTATTATCATTGAGTATCACCAGCATGTTCACATTGCGGTAGGCGGCCTGGTTCATAGCTTCAAACGCCATGCCCCCCGTCATGGCACCATCGCCGATGACGGCAATATGATTACGGGTGGAGTCGCCATCCATCTTGGCTGCCATAGCCATGCCCAAGATAGCAGATATGGAGGTGGAGGAGTGTCCGGTACCGAAAGCGTCGTATTCGCTTTCCTCGCGGCGCGGAAAGCCACTAATGCCCTTGTAGCATCGATTGGTGGCGAACTGGTCTTTACGTCCTGTAAGAATCTTGTGTGCGTAAGCTTGGTGACCCACGTCCCATACCAAGCGGTCATTGGGCGTGTCAAACACATAGTGTATGGCCACTGTCAGTTCCACCACGCCAAGGCTGGAGCCAAGATGGCCGGGATGTTGGGCAGTCTGCTCAATAATAAACTGGCGCAACTCCGCACACAGCTGTGGCAGTTGCTGCACGGACAGCTTGCGCAAATCCTCCGGTGTTTGTATTTGTTCCAGATATCCCATTACTTAGCAAGCACTTGTTGATAAAAATCCAATAATTTTTGCGTGATCAATTCATTGTTATGATGCATGGAAATGAAATCCCGTGCATTTTCCGATATGATGGAGCAGAGGTCCGGGGTCTGGATACACTTGTCGATGATAGACAGGAACTCCTCGGGGGTATCGGCGATGAAGAGGTGCTTGCCATTCTCCACCGCAAGGCCTTCCGCACCCACAGAGGTGGTAATCACCACACGACCCAAGGCCATAGCCTCGACGATTTTCACGCGCACACCGCTGCCGGAAAGGAGCGGCACTATCATCATATCATGATCCAGCATAAACTCGTTGGCATTAGGCACAGCACCCACGAAACACACGTTCGGATCCTGCCGCTGCAAGAGCTTGTCGGGAGTCCCATGTCCGGCTACTGTAAACTGGAGTTCGGGATGTGCCTCGTGTATCAACGGCCACACATCGTCCAGAAACCACTCGATGCCCTCCATATTGGGCGACCAGTTCATACTGCCAATGTGGCACAAAGACGGCTTGTCGGAGGCAATGTAATCATCCTCCAACTCGTAGTTCTCCATGTCAATGCCAAACGGAATGACCACGCCCGGAACCGCAACCGCTGTCTTATGGAAATATTGGAAATCAGGATCCGAAATCGTCATATAGCCATCCATTTTCTTCAGGATGGTATTCTCGACGCGCTCAAGCTGTTTCTTGTTCACCCGATACACCATCTGCATCACAGGGTTGGACTCGTTATCCGCCAAGCGCTCCCAAATCTGGTGCTCGATATTGTGCATACGGATGACGACCTTTGCTTTGCTGAACTTTCTTATTACATCCAGATAAGGGGTTACATAAATGGATTCAAGATGGATGATATCGAACGTCTCGTGCTTCAGGATATGCTCCAATTTGGAAGCCATATCTTTGGTGTTAAACCGCTCGATATGATACGATTTTCGCATGAAAACGGAGCGTATGCCGTCCATGATATGCGGAGTTGTATCGATAAATGCAGACTCAAAGCGTGTCTTCTGCAGGTAATCGGCAGGAAAAGCATCTATCTTGACAGGATGTTTCTGTGTCTCCACCGCGACCACACGCACTTCTTGTCCGCTCTCAAGCAGACCGCGCGTGATGTTGTGCATGGCGATACATCCGCCATCTACCTGCGGCAAAGGGGGCTTATGACAAAGTTGAAGAACTTTCATTTGATTTTTTTCGGAATATTTTAAAATTTTTGATTTTTTCTACCAAACGGGTATAGGTCTCCGGCGAGAGCACTGCAGAGTCGGTGGTGGCATGATACGTCAGGAACACGCAAATCGGCAGCAGTACAAAGGAGGACAGGAACATGCCGAACCAAACCGGCATTGGACTGTTTTTGGCAATCTTCTCTCCCATAATGGAGATGGCAAAATAGAGTGTGAAAAAGACCACGGTGATAACCAACGGAATGCCAATGCCGCCCTTGCGGATGATGGAACCCAACGGTGCACCGATGAAGAAAAACAGCAGACAAGCTAACGACAAGGAGAATTTCCGGAAAAACTCAATCTGGTAGGACCAAAGTTGAGATGTCCGGAACGACATGTCCTGAAATGAAAACCGAACCGCGAAATTGGCCGCGTGGGCCCTGCTGTCTGCCGTTTGCAAAATGCGTGGCATCAATTCCGGCGATACCTTGCTCAAATCATAATGGCGGGTCTGCGTGGTGATTGTATCAAAGTTCGTATCATTTTGAATCATGTTATGATAAAAATACAAGTGTGCCAAAAAGGCATCAGATGCTGAAAATGCGAAATCCTTGATCTCAGCTTTCAAAGTGTCGATCTTTTCATCCAGCTGACCAATGGACATAGCCGTGGAATGGCTTTGAAACAGGCTCTCGTCATTGTTGCCCATGCCGGAGAACTCTGACAAATCAAAACGCTTGTACTGCCTGCTGAAAGTAGCCCGCGTTAACGGATACTTGTTGACGGAAGAGCGTTCCGATGTGTATGACGCTTCATCCCAATAGGAGCCGTCATACAAGGTAAACATGATATATTTCTTGTCGGGAGTCATCTTCATGGTTCCGCTTTTGGCGTAAGTCACCGTAGTGTTGCCCCTGTGCTTGGAGTGGTCATAAATGAGCACATCCTCGATAGTTTCGCCATCCGCGTTTTTCTTCCCCACCCGGATTGTGTAATTGTCGAAGCCGTAATAAAAGACGCCTTCATCGATGTTGAATGCAGGCTTCTGTTCCTGGATGTCGAACAGCAGCATGCGCAGTTTGACAGCGGAACGGGGGATGATTTCGTTGGAGAACTCAAAAGCGACCACTGCGATAATGAGTGAGAGGAACGCCAGGGGGCGCATCATCTGACGGATGGAGACACCCGCCGACTTCAACGCTACAATCTCGTAACGTTCGCCCATATTGCCAAACGTCATCAGGGAGGCCAACAGTACCGCCAGTGGAAAAGCCATGGATGTCAAGGTGATGGAGGCGTAGAAAAGGAGTTTCAGGAGCACATTGATCTCCAGTCCCTTTCCGACCAGTTCATCCACCCACTTCCACAAAAACTGCATCAGCAGGACGAATAACGCCACGAAGAAGGTCAGGATAAAGGGCCCGAGGAAGTTCTTACACAGATACCGATTAATGATTTTCATGGTGATACTGGAGATTAGTAATCACCAAGGGTCTCAGGCAATTGTGCCAAGGCAGCCTGTGCCTGTTCATCGTTAGGGGCACTGCCGTGCCATTTGTGGGTTCCTTCCATAAAATCGACACCCTTGCCCATTTCGGTCTTCATAATGATGACCACGGGTTTCTGGTGATGGGCCAACGTCTTGGCCAGCGTGAGTGTCTGCAGGCACTTCTTCATGTCATTGCCGTCGGTCTCCAGCACCATCCAGTCGGAAGCCTCGAATTTGGCTCTCAATCGGCCCAGGTTACATACAGCATTAACAGGACCGTCAATCTGTTTGCCGTTGTAATCCACGGTGACAATCAGATTGTCCACTTTCTTGGCTCCGGCGAACATGACAGCCTCCCAGATCTGGCCCTCTTGCAACTCGCCGTCGCCGGTAAGGGCGAACACGAGATGCGGGTCCTGATTGGCTTTCTTGGCCAGTGCCGCGCCGATGGCAACCGACATGCCCTGGCCGAGAGATCCGGACGCAATGCGGATGCCGGGGAGCCCTTCCACCGGAGTGGGGTGACCCTGCAGGCGAGTGTGCAACTTGCGGAATGTAGCCAACTCGCTCACGGGAAAATAGCCCCTGCGAGCCATCACACTGTACAGGACTGGCGTGATATGGCCATTGGACAGGAAGAACATATCCTCTCCCTCACCCTCGCGGGTGAAACGGGCAGGGTCAATGTCCATAATTTGAAAATAGAGGGCGGTCAGAAAATCTGCGCATCCCAATGAGCCGCCCGGATGACCGGAGGCAGCACCATGAACCATTCTGATAATGTCGCGCCTAACTTGAGCGGCAACATCTTGTAATTCCTTTATATCCATAATATTGTAATTTTGTTCCTTAACTTATAGCTCAACAGCACAAGAAATCTGCGCTGCAATCTGCTGGAATTCCTCCTGAGTCAGTTGCACGCGCTCAGCCTTGAAATTCAGGTCGCCAACACCATTGATAGGCACAAGATGGATGTGGTTATGCGGCACGTCGATGCCGATCACAGCCACGCCCACGCGGTTGCACGGGATGGCCTTCTTAATGCCGACAGCCACCTTCTTGGCAAACACCATCATCTCGCCCAACAACTCATCGGGGAGATCGAAGATGTAGTCGTTCTGCAATTTTGTGATGACCAAAGTGTGGCCCTTCGCGATGGGGGATATATCCAAAAAGGCGAAGAACTTGTCGTTTTCGGCAATCTTGTAGCAAGGAATCTCTCCTTTGACGATTTTGGTAAAGATGGTATCTTCCATGATCCTGAATTTTTAGCGTGAAACTTCCAAAATTTCGAAATCCATGGCACCGGCAGGAGCCTGCATGGTGACTGTATCACCCTTCGAGTTTCCAATCAAGGATTTGGCCAACGGGCTGGTGACGGAAATCTTGCCGGCCTTGAAGTCGGATTCCGACTCCGGGACAATGGTGTAGGTCATCACCGCGTTGGTTTTCACATTCTTGACCGTGACGATGGAATATATCAGCACTTTGGTGACATCGATTTTCGACTCATCCAACACGCGCGCCTTGGAAATCAGGTTGCGCAGGTTGGCGATTTTGAGTTCCAACAGGCCCTGGGCCTCCTTCGCCGCGTCATACTCCGCATTCTCCGACAAATCGCCCTTGTCGCGCGCCTCCGCGATGGCTTGGGAAATCTTGGGACGCTCCACAGACTCCAACTCATTCAACTCCTTTTTCAAGGCATCAAGACCCTCCTGGGTATAATATTTCAAATCTTCCATAACAGTGGTTTTTATTACACAAATAGAAGAGGCTTTTGCAAGCCTCTTCTATTTTATTCAAAAAGGTTTATGCAATATTACAAGGTGAATTTAAGACCGATATAGTGATTACCTTTCCATTGCTTGGTGAATCTGTAGGCATAATCGATATAGATTCTGCTGCCCGTGTTGCCTTTCTTCAAAGGAATCACACAAGTAGCGCCCAAAGACGGGCCAGCAAAGAAGGAGTCGCTGTTGAAGAGCATAGCGGAGAGCTGTTGGGTCTCAACACCATTCTCATCATACACAGACTCGGTCTTCTTGGTAATGTTCTCCAACGAATAACCGGCACGGATCATGAAGTAGTTCATGAAACCGTACTCCAAGCCGAGAGCGAAGATGTCGCGGCTGTATGAGTTAGCGATAAAAGAACCGGCCAGGGTAATTCTGTGCTTGGCATCGTCACGGGTCAAGCCTTCAGCCTCGAGATCTTCTTTCGACATGGAAGCATATTCGCCACCGAAGAAGAGGAAGTCGTAAGACACGCCAATGGACAGAAGAGCGGGCATTTCATACTCGGCGGAGCGGACTGCCAGAGTCTGTTCAACGGTAGTTCCGTTGATAACGCCGGTATAGGTAATACCGTCACCCTTATAGCTCATCGGAAGACCGATGTTCTTCAAAGCCACACCGATTTTGAAATTCTCGAATTTGCCAGCGATGTACTGGACACCAGCGTCGAGGGCGAAGCCCGTAGCGTGCAAGTCTGCAATACTCTCATTGATAATCTTGAGTGAAATACCACCCTTGATGAAATTATTGAAAGACTTGGCATAATGAACACCAATGCACATAAGGTTCGGGCTGAAAGTACCGAGTCCGCCTTCGGGCTGGGCCACCGTGGTGATATCCACGTTACCGAAACCCATGGAGAAGAAGGAAACACCGAGTACACCGAAATCCTTGCCTTTACGTCCAAGATGCTGGGCAAAGCCGATGGAATTGATATTGATGCCGGCTTGAGAGCCAACCAGATACTGGGTACGGTTGAAACTGAATTCGGTCTTCTTTACGTAGGTCAAACCAGCCACATTGGAATACATAGACTCCAAACCGCGAATCTCGGCAATGCCGGCATTGGCCATACCATTGGATCGTGCCCATGGGTCAATCAACAAATGGGAAGCACCTGACTGACCGGAACGGTCTCTGTTACCTGCCCACACGTTGGAAGAACCCACGGTCAACAGGGCAAGCACTGTGCAAATTATTAATGATTTAAATATATTTTTCATATTATCTCTGTTTTTACGTAATTAATAATTTTAGAAACCATTCAAGTCGGTAGGACGCATAGCACAGAAGAATTTGAGAGTACGTTCTCCAATTCCAGGAGCATTCACATGGATAATGTAAACGCCACCGGCGACTGGAATGTTGGCGTGGTTCTTCAAATCCCATTGTACGTAAGACGTACCAGCATCACCCTTCGTGAGGGTTCTAATCAGAGTACCGTTAACGGTGTAGATGGAGATGGTACAGTTAGCAGGCAAGTTCACAATGCGGACATAATTCTGCAGTGCGTTCTGCTCATACTGGGAGAATCCGTAGTACGGGTTCGGGACGATGTTGATTTCATCGAGGAGGGTTTGTACCGTCTCTTCGGAATTCGTCACCTTCGTAGGAACAATGTTCTTGGTGGTGAACTCATACATAGGATAACCTTGGTTCTGTGAAGCGTTAGGAGCTTGGGCAGGATCGTTGTACCAACGAGAAGAATATCTGTAGTACGGACGGCTCACACGCAACTTGATGGTAGCGTCAGATGACAGCCAGCTGTCTTCCATTCTGTAAGCCGGCATCGGAATGCTGGTCCACATCACATTGTTGAAGAGCTGCATCTTGTATTGCTTACGTGTGTTGTTTCTCAAACTGGAAATACTTTCCACTTGGTCGAACTTGGCTCTCAGCCATCTGCCTTCATCGTATGCGCCGCAATCGTAGAATGAGTACGTTGCGCCATCACTACCGGTGATCGTACCACCGTGCCATTTACCGTCAGCATTGGTCAATTGATCATCGTCATTGTAATTACGCTTGAAGGTACGGGAACTGTTACCGTAAGAATAATAGGTACTTGCTGTATTACCGGCGCTGCCGACAATATAGACATAGTGACGACCGCCATTTACAGGCTCACCGTAGGTGACACTGTAATTATCACGATATGCATTATATACCGAAACTCCCAAAGATATCGGATTTCCAAGTGTATCCAGAATCAGTTCACCAGTTTGCATATCCCTAGCATAAGCATAGACATTCGTGGGGTTGAAGATCATGTCATTACCATTGTTCAACTCATCAGCTGAGTTCTCGGCGAACATGATGTTCAAACGCTCACCCGTCTCCACATTGATGGCATAACCCGGGAACCAACCCATACCAGTGGTACCACTATTATCCGGTTTACCGTCTTTGCCTACGGACGGGCATTTCTTGGGTTCATGACGAACATTCTTGTAGGTTTGTCCGTTGAAGTTCTGATCAACCATATATCCGTTGGTAGGTACACCGGAACCAGACTCAAGCACGATACATCTTGTCCATTTGCTCTTGTCGGGCGTTAAGACGATATCCACAGAATAGAGGTTAGCCATGGTCTGGTTGTAACCCGGACAAGCATACTGAGAAGTTAAGTCCATGAATGAGAAGTAAGAGTAGTTAGAAGCAGGAACTGAAGTACCCACCGTCTCATCTGCAACGAGGAACTTGGCCTGAGGACCGCCATCATACGGGGAGGAGAGTACGTACGGAGACCATGTGCCACCGATAACACTTTCAAACTGCTGTTGAGGATCCTTGAAGGCACGTACACTTTCGTGTTGCTCCACGCCATTGGATGATGTACCGGAAGGCAATTGAATGATGGAGCACATATCCTCAGTACGCCATACCATGTAATCAGCCTCGGCACCGGTCTGACCGCTCCAGTCATCCCATTTACCGGAAGCCTGTTGACCGGAGTGAATCCAGTTGGCAGGATAATCGCCTTCCATATCGGTCACACCAGACAACCATTGGTCATCACCGCTATAGGCAATAGAGGAACCAATGAAATCGACCTGGCCGTACCACATCTTATTGATGTAGTTATGACCACCCATATTGGCAACCAAGTGATCGTCCACATTTTGTTGATAGAACTTGAAGTCATAGTTCTTGATAGAGATGGAAATACCCAAATCCGGGAACAGTTGCTCGTTGGTCATGGATATCGGCATAGGAGCCTCAAACTCTCTGTCAATACCCAGCTCTGCCAATTCCTCATCCGTCACCTCGTCAGAGATGATCAGCTTCCAAGTCGTGCTGTCGTTCACATCCTCGCTAACGCTGTTAGGTAAGAACTTGATGGTATAATCGTAAGGTTTCACCTGCAACGGGTCAACAACCTTAATGCTCAGAGGACCGTAGTTGTTCTTGTATTGTACGTTATTGTAAACATTGTTCTCCAAGATCTTGTCACGGGTTTCGTCTGTCATATCCAAGAAGTAACCGCCGTTACCATGACCTTCGATACGGGTGATCATCGGCTGGTCACCGTATGCACAGTTCGTCAGGTTCTCCACATTCTTGTGCGGGACTCCCTTATAGACCTTGATGTTACGACGACCTGCCAAATACGGGGTCTTCTGACCATCCAGGAAGTCGCCATCCATCTTAAACTCTTTGTACTGGTTGTAACCGTATGCAATCACCAAGAAGTAATACTCCTTATGGTTGACAAGTTTCTTGTTGGAACCAGTAGCGAATTTGTCTTCAGTCACCTGCAATGAGTGGAAAATACCAGAGTTACTGCCGTTCACCATTTCAGTGGCAACAGAAGCGCCCACAGCGTCGTTGTAAATCCAGTTCACCAAGTGACCGGCTTCATTCTCAATATCACACTGGGCAATCAGGATGGCCTTGCTGAGGTCACCGATATCGGTGGCGCTCACAGAACTATTGGCCAATTGGTAAATCTGATAACCTTCGAAATGATATTGTCTTTGCTCGGTAGATAAAGTATCTTCGGTCACGCGAGGCACTTGACGGACGATAGTGTCAGGGGTACCATCTTCATGATATGCGAAAATAGTATCGTTGACATACTCCGTGATAGGAAGGGTCTTCGTGATCTGGGGATCCAGCTCGACGTAGGTCTCATGATAGTTGTTGCTGTTAGGATCCTCGTTGGAGAGATAAAGCACGAGTTCGTTTTCAAACTCACGGATGGTTACATCAGGAGCATCAGGACCATCAAGGGTCTTGAAACAGTTCTCGAACAGAGCCTGACATTTGTCATCGGCAATCTTGAGCAATTCAACAGAAGCAAGTGCGCCGCCTTGGGTTGCGCGTGCCCATGGAATACCCACGGTGATGTAGTTGACAGAACCCGGTTTCAAGGTGAAGGGGCCTGCAGACTGCATGAAACGACGGTCCATAGGAGCATTGCCTTCGTTGGCTTCAGTCCAGCCACCATCCTTGTTGTAGCTGGGAGTCGTACCACCAGTACCCCAATTACAGAGATCGGAAGTTCCAGGGAACATGAAGTCGCAATCAAGATCGCTGGTATGAACGGCATTGCCGCCAAATTTCATCTTGGTATTATCTTTCCACTTACCAATCAGGAAGTTGTAATAATCTTGTGCAACCTTAGGGTCACCGCTGACACGGTCATCGGTGTTGTTGTGATACACGAATCTGCGCATACCAAAACGCTCATTATCGATAATGCTATCGCCGAAGTTCACACCATTGATAGCCATCTGATCCAACTCGTATGAACTCTTGAGGTATCTGTCGCAATATCCAGGGAAGGAAGCACTGTCGGCATGGAATTTCGGGTTGTCTCTGTTATCAGCATCCATGTAGGGACCTTGGAAGAAGTCAACACCAATCGCAGGCGGTTGATCACCGTATGCCCAAGTTTGGCCCGTACCGTCCACATTGGTACCATTGTAGCAGTAGCCCAAACCACGACCCACATCGCAACCTACATAGTCATCGTAAGCATAACCCAAATCAGGGTCAACCCACTGGGAGAAATAGGTCTGGGTCAAAGTATAGGTGGAACGGTTGATAATCTCGTAGGAGTAGAACGTCATGTTGTTCAGTTCGTCATTGGTAGAGAAGCCGAAACACTGTCCACGGATTTCAAGACCGATTGGAACACCTTGAGATTCGGTGTGTGCACCTGCGTTATCATTGAAAATCCAGAAGAGCGTAGCATCGCCCTTGAGCACATGGTCGGCATACACCATACCGTTGGAACGTCTCCAGTCATATTGGAAATCGCCTTCGCCTGCACCGCCATAGTTACGGCGTTCAGTCCACAAATCTTCCGGGGTTCTGGGCAACTGATGGGCAGCTGCGCGGGCAATGTTGTCTTCCGTCCAGGGACAGAGTTCATTGCTGATATCATAGTAAGGATAGTCACCGTTTTCAGGATCATAGACCTCATTACCATTGACATCCTTGAAAGGAGCCAGATAATAGGAATAACCCTCATCGCCATGGGCCGGCCAGTTGGCGATGGAAGCAGGCATCACATAACCGGAAGTGTTGTAACCGAAAATATGCTGGTCAACTTCGGCACGGGTGATTTTGAAGTGCTTGTCAAACTTGATACACATGGACTGTGTGGTACTGGCACCCGTAACTTTCAGAGGTCCGGTCCAATAGTCATTACCCACTTGTCTGAAACGGACAGCAGCCAATTTCAAAACATCGTTGGCATCATATCCACCAATCCACAAAGCGGCACAGAACATGGAGGTCTTGCCTGATCCAGCAGGGACCTCGTATTCTGCAAGTTCCTTGAACCACATTGTACCACCAGTTTCAATATATGCACGGACATTGTTCACCGCAAGCTCATTGGAACCACTTGCCGGCAGACAGGTAGCTGATTCAGCCTTCGGCGAGGAGGAAGATCTGCGTTCTCCTTTCAATTTCTCGGCATGCAGGGAGGTAAACACCATGCACACCATCAGGAGCGTTAAGCATAAAATTTTACTAATGTTTTTCATATATACTTTATTTTATTTCTTCTATTAAAAACCGAATTGGATACCTAAACTAGCACGGATCGGACGGCTGTAGTTATACGGATTCTGCACTCTCATCCGATAGTAGTCAATGTATGAGGGAGTATAAATCTGACCTTGTATAGCCTCCTGATATTCAGTGGCGGAGAGATAACCATCATCATCCGGGTTTCCTGTGTAGTCATACACGGAAATCACGTTCTTGAAGTTGAAAAGGTTCTGGATATCGACATAAACGGTCAGATAACCAGGTTTCGCGGATTTGGCGTTGCCATCCTTATCCTTGGCATTCTTGTTCAAGTTGAAGATGAAAGTCTTGTCAATACGGAAGTCACATTGGAACTGCCACGGCAGATTGGAACCATTCAGAGAGCCCACGATTCTGGAAGTGGTACCTGTCACGATGGTAGAGTTAGGTGTACTGGAACGAGTGTAAGGAGTACCAGAAGCGGCAGAGAACAGAAGGGAGAATCCGGTGTTGGCCAACCATTGGATGGTCTTCGTCGTCGGCTTGCCTTCAACCATGACTGTCTTCTCGGTTGCAGGACCTTCATAGTCCACACCGCTTTCGAAACGATAGTCAAGGTTCAAACCGATTCTGTGTCTCTGGTCGAATGTCAGATTGGAGAGAGTACGAAGGTTAGGTTGGTTTGCAGCCAAGATTGACAATTGGGATGTGGTGCTGGAACCGGTACCCTTTGCATATTGCAACGTGTAGTTGGCAGAAAGGGTAAGGTTGTGCGTTCTGTTCATCTTATATGCGAAGGTGAAACCTTGGACAGTACCGAAGTCAATGTTCTTATAGGAATAATAGGTGTTCGGATAAGAACCTGTAAAACGATAGGATTGGATCTGGTTACGTTTTTCAGAATAGTAAGCGCTGATACTGATAGAGGACTTGTTACCGATCTTCTGACGGAAACCGATTTCATAGTCAATACTCTGTTGAGGTTTCATGTTCGGGTTGCTGATAATCTCGTTAGCGGATTGTCTTTGGGAAATGAAGAGGTAATCCACCGGAGAAATCTGCAAGTTGGTAGGACGGGAGGTGATGATGTTGTAGTGAGCATAGAACAAAGAGTTGTCGGACACCGGGAAAGAGAAGGAGATACGAGGCATCACAGACCATTGAGCTTTGTAGTCGGTGAAAGCGCCGGACTCCACTTTCGTGATACCGCCAATCAGGTTGTTGTCATCATCATAAAGCGGGTTCTTCAAGATAGGGCCGTTCACATTGAGGGAGAGGGTCTTCTCAGGATCGCTGGTTTCATTACCGGCGGCATCGTACCAAGTGTCACCACTACGGTAACCTGCGATAGAGGTTCTGTTGAACTCGCTACCGGCAATATCAGCCTCACTCAGATAAGTGTCGCTGCCAGAATAATAGACCACCCAGTCGCTTTGGGCATTACCCGTGAACACGTCAGCAATGGTAGCGTCAGCGTATGCAGGGTTCTTCTTGAGGATTTCCATGATGTTGCCAACGGTATAGGCTTCACGGAACAAATAGGGATCCTTCAAGACTTCCTGGTTGGCATCGAAGCGGTCAACACGCAAACCGATGTTGAACAACAGGGAGTTGATGGAGAATTTATCCTGAAGGTAGAATGCCATGTAAACAGGCTCATAAGCACCGATGGAATAGGTACGCTTACCGGATGAATTCATATTGTTGAAGAAGTCGGAAATAGTGGTTTTGTTACGGTTGACTTTTCCAGTATAGTCATAACCATAGTAGCTGACCATAGGATACTCACCAGCGGATGTTCCAAGAAGCAGCTCTTCTGCATCGAACATGCCGACATTGAAAGTGGAAGGATCCAGATTGTCAATGTCAATCCAGTCACTACCATTGGGATCCAGGCCCAAAGACTTACGCAGATTTCTGTCGAAGGTGGTCTGGTCGTCCAACTTGATCAACTGATCATAGTCCACAATGAAATAGTCGGTACCGTCAACAGGGGTGACGATGGGGTGATCTGTATCCAACTCTTTGATGTGGGAGTTGGTCTCGTTTCTCATGAGTGTCCACAGGGACACGGGGGTAATACCATATCCGCGATAGGTCAGTTTCTCAAAGTCGAAACCGAATTTCAACTCATGGTTCTTCAAGTTCATGGAAATACTGGCCTTCACGCCGAACTGCTCGGTCTGTGATTTGTTGTAGCCATCGTAAACTGCACCAGGAGAATAATACATGGAATAGATTCTATCAGGAGCATCGCCATTTCTCAAGGCGCCGAACATCTGATAGAGATTCAAGTCGATGGGATAACCTTCATAGAGGTAACCATAAAGTTCCTCAACCGGATACTGTTCGCAGAAGTTCAGAGTATATTGGGAAAGAATGGGGTTTACATTGAAATCAGGATTGATCTGGAAAGAGACGATAGAGTCATACAGACCTTGGAAAACGTATGCTTTCGGAATCCTATATTCCACGCTGTCAATCATTAACGTCACCTCTTCGGGTAGATCTGAATAACCTCTTGCTCTCTGTGTCGTGAACTTGCCAATATAGCCATACTCGAACAGTCTGTCTTTATGACGGGCCGCATAGCTATAGGAGTTGAACTTGGTATAGTTCACATTCAAGTCATACATGACGTTTTTGAGAACGCCGGTACCTGTCGTGTCGGTATAGACACGGTGGTTCAATCGGGCATTCAAACGAAGGGTTGCATTGGTGGAGATGGGGTTGTTCTCGCCGTTGAACAACGCATAAGTAGTGCTCCAGGATTTGCCTTTGAGGTACTCGTAGGAACCGCCGAGGGAAAGACGCATGTTGTGTTTCTTACCCAAGGTGAAGTCGAACTTCAATTGTCCCAAATAATCCCAAGTGCCGGCATTCTTTCTGACGCGCTCTTTGTGGAAAGATTCGCTGGTCAGGTAAAGAGCTTCCTGATAGTTGACACCAAATCCTTCGTTCGAATAACGAACAGGGTTGGCAATGATAGCCTCTCTGACATCTTCGTTGGCCACCCAAACACCGCCACGGGCAGGGGAAGCGTCGTGGTCGTAGGAAACCTCACCGCTGAACATGAAACCGATACGGGTCGGATCGCTTTTCTTCTTGCCTTTCAACAGCGGACCGGAAATGGAAACAGCGCCGAGGAAGTTGTTGTAACCATCAATGGAACCTCTTAATTCCAAAGAACCGTGGAAGTCCTTCGGGGCAGATTTCGTCGTGATGACGGTGAAGGAGGTACCATCGCCATATTCAGCCGGAATACCGCCCTGGATCAACTGGGCCTCTTCGATGGACTGCATGGAGATACCGCCGTTACCACGAACACGCACACCGTCGATGATGGTCTGCTGACCATCGGAACGGTTACCACGCACAGAGGTCATGGCACCATCCACGCTGGACACACCCTCGAGGTTGGCCAACGCGCTAGTGACGGAACGACCGGGCGTTGTTCTCACATTGTCACCGCTGATACGGCTGGTGGAACTCGTGTTATCCGGGTCGAATACCGGCGGTTCGTACTTGATCACAACCTCATCCAAATCGCTGGAACAGTTGATTTCGAAATCAATGAAGAGCACCTGGCTGGTACCCACCTTGATGTCCGTCTTTTTCAGTGATTTCTTACAAGTCATTTGAGCATCCGCTTCAAGATCGTAAGTTCCAAGTTCGATACCGAACATGGAATACTCACCCTTGTCATCCGCCATAGCCATGTTCACGACCTTGTCGGCAATCTTCAGGTACACTCTTGTGTATCCCAAAGGTTCGCCACTCTGGTCAGTAACCTTACCTTTGATGGTACTGGTCTGCGCAAAAGCCATGCTTGTGAAAAGGATGATCACTCCTAGAACTGAGAGTAATTTTTTAATCATAGCCATTAATTTATATTAAACTTAAAATTTATATCCATTGTATATTTTTTTGGGGCGGTAAAACTACAAAAAAAATCGCTTTGTTCCCCTTTACTTTCATTAAAAATTTTCAAAATATTTTAAATCAAATGTTTAGAATTTTCTTTTTAGAATTTCTGCATAAACAATCCCTTTTAACACCTCATCGTCTTCCAAGGACAGTAAAGTGTTTTCTTCTGCTTTATTTACAGGTTGTTGCGTTTCTGAATCAGAAAAATTTTCTGTCTGAGTCATCGCGTTTATCGCGTCCACATCCAAAGTCTCGTATGTAAAATATTCCTCCCGTTTCGGAATCTCCGACGCATTTTTATGCAAAATCGTCCTCTTTTTCGGCTGATTATTTTTCGCATTCGGATTGGCATGCTTTACCGGCTTTTTGTTCACCTCCTTGACACTTTTTATCAAGGAAGGAAACAAAAACAGCGCGACCATAGCTATCGTTATGATTACTTCTAAAAAATTATCCATAATGATTAATAATTATTGTAATAAATATATAATTATGTTTCATTCATTTCTTCGGTTCTGATGGATTTAGCTTTGGCGATGCTCACATTCAAGTCATATCCAATAAGCAGCGCCACCGAGCTCCAGTTGATCCACAACATGATGGCAAACAAAGCCCCCAGGGACCCGTATATCACATTATAGTTGGAGAAATTGGAAAAATAGATGTTCAACACCCACAACAGCACCACCAGCAAGACGGTACAAGTGGACGAGCCTGCGGAGAAAAAGCGGTAGTTCTTCTTATCCACCGGCGCAATATAGTAGGTAAAACTGACCAACATATAAACGGCAGTGTATATCAGGATCCACTTCACCGCATAGATAAGATAGATATAACCGCTGCCGGATCCGCCGCCAAGCAGACGATCGTGCACCTCGTTAATCAAAACCGAGGAGAAGATGAACAGCATGGCCACAATCACTATCACCACAAAATAAACAAACATCAAGACGAAGCTGAAGCCTATCTGCTTGAAAAAATTGCGTTTTATTTCATCATAATAAGCTGTGTTCAAGGCCACCAGTATGCCGTTCATACACACAATGGTGAAATAAATACCGATCACCAACATGAAAAACGACAACGTTCCGTTCTGCCGTGTGATAGCATCGGTGACCACATGCGAGACTGCCGTCCACGCATAGACAGGAACTATGGACTCTATGAAATCCAGCAGCACGTTCTGCACTTTATCCCCCAAAAAGGATATGACGGAGAAGAGAGCGATGATCATGGGAATAAGTGCAATGGAAATGCGGTAGGTCAGGGCAGCAGCGCGTTGGAAGAGGATGCCTTTACCCAGAGATTCAACGTAGAATCGCATGGCATCATACAGGGGCACATGCTGGAAACCCGGCAAGGAAATCTTCCTGGACTTGCGGATGAACTTCCCGACCACCGGAGCCTGGTCCAGATTTGCCCGCGCATCCTGAATTTTTTCCTTTATTCGTCCAATATCTAGCATCACTATTCCTCCATATTTAAGTTAAACTCCACTTTATAATCCTTGGAATCAGAGCTCTTGCACTCCGTGCCCATGGCAATGCGATTGGCGGCAATTCCCTGTTTCACCAGCTGATCCTTCACTAAACGATAACACTGTTCCGCTTTCGTTTGAGAGGGTTCCTCCTGCGGAGGGCATACATTCACTATGATCTGCATCTGTTCCCGTTCCTTCATGAAGTCCGAAATCCCGCCCAACTGGTGTGTCTGCTCAATACTCAACAACACCTGGTCGGCGGGCATGAGCATAGGCTTGAAGGTCTCGTCGCCAGCCACCGCCTTCGCAATGAAATCCACCGGCGAAGCGGCAATCTTGACAACAAGATTGAGGAAAGTCTTCCATATCACCTTCCGGAAAGAGAACTCCGGGGAGGAAATGTCGCCTTTGACAGGCAGATCCATCTTCACGTGTCCCTTGCGGTCGGTGATGACATACATAGCCGTCTTCATGGGTATCTTGGCCGCTGCCGGCTTGATACTTTTATCTCTCTTCCCGAATGTAGGCTTGAAGATATCCAAGGCATTCTGACTATCCAGCCAATTGTCCTTCACCGAGATATAGCTCGTGAAGTTCAGCAGACCGTCTTCAATCGGATAGGCCAGATAATACAGCGAGTACGGATTGAAGTCCGTGATTTTCAGATTGCGGATGGAAATGTCCACCTCAGCGTTACTCAGGTTGAGCACATCCAGATTAGCATCACAAAGCAGCTCGCCGAGGCTGCCGAGATTAGCCTTGAGCGAAATCGGATAGTTGCTGCCGTTTCGCATGTCCTCGGCATGGATCTCAATGCCTGACACCTCAAAGGTCTGCTCTTGCGGCGCAACGGTATGGTCGGTATAAACTATCTTGCCGTTGGTCACCGACAGATTTTTCAGCAAATAATGGATGTCGGAGGTGTTCATATCCTGGCTTTGGATGGTATCTTCCTGCACGGGATCAACTGTAGTGGAATCAACTTGCATTGTGTGTTTCTGCAGACGGTTCAAAGTGGTCCCGTCTTCATACACGTCATAATGGAACACCAAATCTTTAAGCGACACACTGTTGACATCGAATTCCATCAAGCCTAAATCCATCTTGTTCATATTAACCTCAAAAGCGCTGAAGGAGGCCAGCGGCGATTTGTCCGCATTGGTGGCTTTCACATTGTTCAACGCCATGGTGCCGGAAAAGACCATGTTCTCGATGTGCTTCACATTTCCAACAACCTTGGCATCGCCATTCAGGATACCGCTCAGTTTCCCCCAACTGGTCAGTTTCTTCAGATAGGGCAATGCCAAATCCAAAGAGAGTTGTTGCATTTTGACATGCGCATCAAAATCACCCTGCATGATATTGTAATCACCGGCAAGATTGAAGCCGCTTCCGTCTTTGAACTCCGTGACAAGGTCGATATGCGACGGGCCGCCTTCCAGATTGAGACGGGGCACTTTGGCAGAAACATGCTTCGTATCGAACCGACTGCCCACACGCTCATCCTCGTACAGAACCGTGCAATTGCGCAACTCTATGTTTCGGATATCAACCTTCCACTGGGAAGGTCCTTTGTCCTGTTCTTCCTTTTTGTCTTCGTCTTTCGTATAGAAATCGATGATATCGCTGAAATTGAAGCGGATGCCATCCTGCACCACATGCCCGTCCAAGCCATCCAGCAGAATGCGGTTGATACGCACCGTCTTGCCCAACAACCGTGGCAACGACAAACGAACCTTCAACTTGTTGAAAGAAAGAAATTTATCCTTACCATTCTCCTCCTGTGCCTTCAGTCCGATAATCGCCACTTTGCCGGTGAAGAGATTAATCCGAACATGCTTCATCGTCACTTGGCGATGACAGAGCTCAACGCTATGTTTCTCGACATAGGCTTTGACAATGGGACCTGCCAGTATGTTGATCAGCAGAATGAGGCCCACAATGACGCCAACAGTGATGAGCAATATTTTCAGTCCTTTTTTCATGCTTTACAGTATAACGGTTTTCAAGCTCAAGTCCAAGCTGGCGATATGATGCGTGAAAGCACCGATGGAGATGAAATCGACGCCCGTCTCGGCGTAGTCGTGCAATGTCTCGTTCGTGATGCCTCCGGAGGCCTCTGTCTCCATCTGATGGTTCACGAGCTGAACGCCCTCGCGCACCTGCGCCGGCGTGAAGTTGTCGAACATGATGCGATGCGCGCCACCATGGGCCAGCACGCGCTGTACATCTTCCAGACTGCGGGTCTCCACCTCAATTTTGAGATTCAGCCCATGTGCTTTCTGGTATGCGACTGCCGCGTCAATAGCTTTTTCAATGCCGCCGGCAAAATCTATATGATTGTCTTTCAGCATCATCATGTCAAACAGGCCGAAACGGTGGTTCTGCGCGCCGCCCACCTCAACCGCATACTTCTCGAAGATGCGCATGTTGGGGGTCGTCTTGCGCGTGTCCAGCAGCGTAACCGACGTGTCTTTCACCATCTCCACATACTCGTGGGTGGTCGTGGCGATGCCGCTCATGCGCTGCATGAAGTTGAGCACCGTGCGTTCTGCTGTCAGCATCTTCTGTGCCGAGCCATGCAACTTGAACACAATGTCGCCCTTGCGGATGGCGTCGCCATCTTGCATGAACTGCTCCATCCGGATGGTGTCATCCACCTGCCGGAGCACCTCGCGGGCCACATCGACGCCACAAAGGATGCCATCCTGCTTCACCAGAAGTTTCATTTCTCCCTGAACCTCAATCGGGATGCAAGACATGGAAGAATGGTCGCCATCGCCGATATCCTCGGCCAAGGTCATCTGTATCAAATGCTTAATATTGTCGGTAATCTTCATTTGTTCACTATTATTTCAGGTGTCTCAATCGTATTGCTCTGATGCAACGCCCTGTCCAACAAGCGACATGACAATTTTATCGTGTCGTAAGGAGAGAAATAATTATTAATGAAAGTTAAAATCGTAATTTCTCCTTCAATGGATTCGGGCACATCGTCACTCAAACGGGGAATGCGGGCGTGCAGCGGAGTGGGCAACTCCACGAGCACCCATTCACCTTTCTGTTTTTCGTAATAATCGATGAAGAAATTGTAGTAATAGATTGAATCTTTGGAAAACAGACCTGTTGTATCGGCATCATTCAAGCCGATATCGCCGTCGCCGTCCTGGAAACGAACCACCAAATTGGCCTGATTGTCCACACCGGTGCCTTCGTCCACCTTATCAAGGCGCACAAACTCAATGTACGGAACCTCAGAGAAAGGTTCCGTACGGTGGCAGCCGAAAAACAGCAGGACCATAGATCCGAACAGCAACAGTTTCTTCATCGGATGTTAAAATATCCTAATCCATCAGAATATGCACGCCGTTCACGAAGTCAATGGACTTCTGGATAAGCTCGTGCATGTACGTGTCATTTTCCACGAACGGGACAAACTCGCGGTAGGCGGCCACGAAATCCTCGATAAACTGGGAGGATTTCAGCGGGCGACGGAACTCGAGAGCTTGAGCTGCATTGAAAAGCTCGATACCGAGAATCTTCTCCACATTGTTGACCACCAGATAGCACTTGGTGGCGGCGTTGGCACCCATGCTCACATGGTCTTCCTGACCTTGTGACGACTCGATGGAGTCGGTGGAGCACGGCATCGTGAATGCCTTGTTCTGGTTCACAATGGAAGCAGCGGCATATTGCGGAATCATGAAGCCAGAGTTGAGGCCCGGGTTCTTCACCAGGAAAGAGGGCAGCTCGCGTTTGCCGGCAATGAGTTGATAGATACGGCGTTCAGAGATGTTGCCCAGCTCGGCCATGGCGATGGAGAGGAAGTCGAGCACCAGGGCCAGCGGCTGGCCGTGGAAGTTGCCGGCAGACACCACGATGTCCTCATCCGGGAACACGGTGGGATTGTCGGTCACGGAGTTGATTTCGGTCTCCACCACATCCTGCACATGTTGGATGGAATCCTTGCTGGCGCCGTGCACCTGCGGGATGCAGCGGAAGGAGTAAGGATCCTGCACATGTTCCTTATGGCGTTTGATAATCTCCGAGCCTTCAAGGAGTTGCAACATGTGGGAGGCGGTGATAATCTGGCCGGCGTGCGGACGCACCATGTGCACATTGAGGTTGAACGGCTCGATACGACCGTCGAAAGCGTCCAAGGAAACGGCGGCGATGATGTCGGCCATCCAGGAAAGTTTCTTGGCTTTCATCAGCAACCACACGGCGTACGAGCTCATGAATTGGGTGCCGTTGAGAAGCGCCAGACCCTCTTTGGATTGCAGGGTGATGGGTTCCCAGCCGAACTTCTCGTTGATGACAGAAGCGGGGTATTTCTTGCCTCGGTAGTAAACCTCGCCCATACCGATGATAGGCAGGCTGAGGTGTGCCAGCGGGGCCAGGTCGCCGGACGCGCCGAGCGAACCTTGCTGATAGACAACGGGATACACGCCCTTGTTGTAGAAATCCACCAATCGTTGGATAGTGGCGAGCTGCACGCCGGAGTGGCCGTACGACAGCGACTGGATTTTCATGAGCAGCATCAGTTGTACGATTTCTTGGGGCACCTCTGCGCCGACGCCACAGGCGTGCGAGATGACGAGGTTGCGTTGCAGGGTGGAGAGGTCCTCCTTGGAGATGCTGCGGTTGCAGAGCGATCCGAAACCGGTGGTCACGCCATAGATGGGTTCCTTTTCGGTGTCGGTTTTCTTGTCGAGGTAGGCGCGGCATTTCTGCACCGCGTCAATGGCCTCTTGCGACAATTCGATTTTCTGTTTGCGGTCGATAATCTTTTCAACCTTCTCAATACTGAGGAATTTGGTAGAGATTTTGTGTCGTGTCATATAGGTGTAACTTTATAAATATTTTTATCCAAATATAAGCGCGCAAAAATAGGAAAAAATATGAAACCGGGCTACCGGGCCTGGCAGACCTACGGCCTGCCATACAACAATCCGATTTCC
>R23__coassemble_322_pt1 | contig 34348 bp, 18 predicted proteins | sample R23__metabat2_high_PE_022 | metagenome-assembled genome bin R23
TTATCTATAAACTATTATCTATAAACTATTATCTATAAACTATTATCTATAAACTCCCCCTACCATGTACTTGATTATCAAACGCTCCTTCGACATCCTCATGTCCCTCATCGCCATCCTGTGCCTTAGCTGGCTGCTAATCCCCATCATCCTTATCCTGCTCTGCACCGGTGAGCATGAGGTTTTCTACCGGCAACAACGTATAGGCCGTGGCGGCAAACTGTTCGGTGTGCTGAAATTCGCCACCATGCTGAAAAACAGCGAAAAAATTGGAACAGGCTTTGTGACCACACGCAACGACCCCAGGGTTTTGCCTTTCGGGAAGTTCCTGCGCAAGACCAAGCTGAACGAATTACCACAGTTGTTCAACATTGTGGGTGGCAGTATGAGTGTGGTGGGTCCACGCCCCATGGTGCAACCTCACTATGACGCCTACTCGGACAAGGCCAAAGAGTGTTACAACAACATGACACCCGGATTAACCGGTATCGGCAGCATCGTGTTCCGTGATGAAGAATACTATATATCCCAAGCTAAAGACCCCATGGTGTTTCTGCGCAGTGTCATCCAGCCATTCAAAGGGGATTTGGAGGTATGGTATCATCAGAACCGCAATCTTTGGGTTGACTTTCTCATCATTTTTCTAACAGCCTGGGTGGTTCTTTTCCCGAAGAGCGAGCTCGTTTACAAGACCTTCCCCACCCTGCCGAGGAAAGACTTTGAAAAAGCAGTGGAGGAGTTCAACCAAGCGTTGTAGAACTGTAAAGATTGTCTTTTCAACTATTTAAAAACCATATATTTACCCCCCCCGTAAAATATTCTATTAAATATATTTTACCAATTTCGTTGCATTAGTCAGAATTATTTTTTACTTTTGCGGTCTCTGTAATCTTGATGCGCTCATGTATATGAAATATATATCAATGGCAGTGATATGCTCGCTGGTGGCCATGACCATCTCAATCGTCATGAACCCCGTGATTCTTAAACTGGCATATAAGAAGCATCTCACCGACAACCCCAACTATCGTAAATTGCAGAAAAGACCCGTGCCCGTGCTCGGCGGCATGAGCGTATTCGTGGCACTGATTGTCGGAATCCTTTTCTGCAACTTCTTCTTCCCCACCGACCGACTCTATGTGGTGATTGCCAGTCTCACCGTCATGTTCTTCCTCGGCTTCTTTGACGATATGCTGGACCTTGACTACAGGGTAAGATTCCTATGCCAGATCGGCATCATATTCACACTTTGGAGCTTTGGCTATCGCATCGATACGTTCGCAGGACTCTTTGGCGTTACTTACATCCCCAAGGCTTTAAGTTGTTTTTTGTCAATCTTTGTAGGCGTGGGGTTGCTGAATTCCTTGAATATGATTGATGGGGTGGATGGACTGGCTTCCAGCATAGGCATCCTGACCAGCGTGATATGCGGCGCCTACTTTTTCACCCACTACGATCCGCTGTTCGCATTGCTCTCCATCGTGTTTGCAGCATCATTGATACCGTTCCTCGTTTGTAACGTATTCAGCCTCAAATACAAGATGTTCATTGGAGACTCCGGATCGCTCATGCTGGGCATTCTGGCCTACGTATTTTCCTGCCGCATCATTCACACGCAAATCCTAGACGGAAACGACCAGTTCAGCGTCTCCATGCTGATTGCTGTATATTCACTCCCTGTTTTTGACACCCTGCGTGTGATGCTCGCGCGCATGGCGCACGGAAATTCACCATTCAAAGCAGACAAATCGCATCTGCACCACATGCTTCTGAATCTCCAATATCCCCACATCATGGTGACGCTTATTCTGGTGTTGATTAACCTCATCGTGATTGCAATCTGGTATATCACCAGCATCTATGTAAAGTCAATCAATGAGCAGTTCTTCATCGTTTTCGGTTCCTCCGTCATCGCCTATCAATTATTCTATTATCTATTGAAATTGATTTCCTATCGGCATCCGCGCACCTACAGAATCATGGCGATACATTCCCAAAAAGCCTCCACTTTACCCTTGACAATCCGCAATAACATACGCAATCTTATTGACGGTAACGTGAAACGGCACATCCGGATGCGGAGAGCCAAAGCCAAAGCTCTGAAAAAGAAATCAGAATAATAATAGCAAGACAAATAAAAGACCGGCATCAGACGATACCGGTCTTTTTTTGTGGTCCCTCTTGGGCTCGAACCAAGGACCTACTGATTATGAGTCAGTTGCTCTAACCAACTGCGCTAAGGGACCCGACTATCCTATAGTCTTTATTGGAGGCGGCAAAAATACACTTTTTTTCTTACCGTCTATCTCTTTTTTTTGGCGTCTTCAAAGGCTCGTTGCCGAATGAATAGGTGATGCCAGCCATGACATTGATTCCGAAATTGTTGAAACTGTAATAGGTGGAAGCATACTGGCAGCCGATATTATTAACGGCAGCCCATGCCGCAAACTGCTTGTTGATCAGATACTCAAAGCCGACACCGAAATTGAGGACGGGTTTCAGCCATTTCTCCCCCTTGGCGTTCTTTTTCAAATCGTTTTCCGCCTCGTAGGAAGCGATATACGTCTCGCCTGTCGCCTCGTCAACGGCAGTCTTGGGCACCAGCGCCCAACGACCAAAGCCAACCTTGGCGTTCAGATCGAAGATGAATTTCTTGTTCAGGATATAACGGCCTTCGAAACCGATGTCCCAGGTAGGTTTATACCAGGCATACTCAGGATGCTCGTATTTGTCGGAGAAATAGTAGCCCCAGTAGTTGGCATTGAGATTTAGGAAAAGGTGGTCGAGGGTTTCCCAACTCAAGTTGGCACATACATTCAGCATATTGACTCTCTCCGCATATACGACATCAAACTGGTTTTTCAGGAGGCTGTTGGTGTCGAGCATGAAGAATGACATGTCGCGGGCGTACGAGTAACGGGCAGAAATGTGGTAATTGAGCTTCTTGACAATATTGCCCTTAATGCCTCCATAAATGCTGATCTGCGTCTTGGTGAACCGAAGGCTGTCAAGTTGCGGCTTCACGTATGGATTTTCATACAGAAGATCGCGCAAGGAGTTGTACTGCGACTTGCCATCCACACCGGCGTAGATGCTGAGCAGCCCGCGCACGAGGCCCAGCTGCAACTCGGCAACGGGATAGACCGGGCACTGCGCCTTGTTGTTGGCCATCAGCACCGGCACGCCCACACCCAACAGGATGTGATACTCCTTGATGGTGAAGTTCATGGTAGGACGGAATTCCAACTTGAAACTATTATCGACACGGCGCACCTTATGTTCATTGTTCATTTCAGCACCCAATGTAAGTGAATCGCCCCAAGCATTGTTGTAATAATCGAAATCGAGATTCAGCTGATAATGCTGGTATCCGGAAATTCTCAGGAAACGGGCATCATACGCCACCATGCCCTTCAAGCCGAGGTTATGTTCCTCGTCCTTCCAATGGGTATGGACAAAATCATAGTTCAGGCGGGCATCCTCCTTGACCTTGCGGTCCTCGGTGGTGAAATTGGAGCGAATGCCCAATTCTGCCTTGGCATGATGGAAGCTGTTGTTGAGGCTGTCGCGGTAGGCCTTTGAGTAGTAATAATCATCGATGCCCCAGTCTCTGTTGAACCCAAAGAGATTGGCCAGTTCGTGGTTATAGCCCAGGGAAGAGTAAAACGTATAGTTTTTGAAATAGCGGTTCAGGAAGAGATGCAGCCGCGTGTCGCTGGTAGGCGCGTATGCATATTTCTTCTGTTCTTTGCCGATGGGCGGCGCCCATGAAGAGAAGTGGTGGAAGTTGAGACCGTAGGAAAACTTCGCGTTACGGGTATTGTGCACCGACAGCTCGGCCAATGGCGTGACAGGATAGCCGAAGCCCACCTTGAGATAATCACGGTAATAACGCTCCTGATACTCAGGGCTGAGCTTACTGACCGTGATCTTCGTCGGCGAAAACGTCAATTCCGGTTTCTGCGGAGTGATGTAATAGCGGAACTCCACCTTCTCCTGCGCTGTGTCCACAATCTCCGCCTGCTGGTTGATCTTGGTGGCATTGGTCAGTTTGGGCACATAATTGATCAGCAGATGGGCGGAGTCCACCACTTGCGCGTGCAGGGCTGCGGCGCAGAACAAGGCACCGGCAAGCAAAACAATTCGTTTCATATTGATGATATCGCTTTTCATATTCAACTTCTTTATCGGATTAGTTTTCGGACGACTGTGCTTCCAATTCATTTACAACGGCAATGCGCTCGCGGGCCATCTGGACCAGATCCGCGCCCTCGTAGTTATCGACAATGCTCTGATAGGTGTGGCGGGCCTGGAAATAGTTGCCCTTCTCTTTGTACAGATCGCCATACAGGATGAATGTGCGGGCGTACCAGTATTCAGATGAATAGTTGCTGGCCAGAATAGCCTTGATCTGGCTCTCGCATGATTGCAGATCCCTGTCTTGGTTGAGGGCGATATCGGCCAGATGATAAGCGGCTTCGGCGCACATGTCGTTGCTGCCGCTGTTGGCCAGCTGCCGGTACCAGTTCTTGGCCGTGGCATAATCGCCCACCTCAACGGCGGAATTGCCCGCCACCAGCATGGCCTCCTGACGCAGATCGGCATCCACCTGCGAGATATTGAGCAGGTTGGTGGCACTGTTCAAAGCCGGCTGGTATTTCTTGAGGAAATAGGCACAACGCATGGCTCCGTTGTTGGCGAAGATCACCTCATCCTCATCGGTGGTGCTTTCCAACAACTTGTTGAAATAGGTCAACGCCTTGGTGTATTCTTTATCGTTGTACAGGATGGATGCGGCTTTATGCAGCGCAGTGACGTTGTATTCCGTCTTATACTTCTTGATGATGGCCTCATAACCTGCAAGTGCATCGCTATAGTTCTTCTGGCCATATTCACACTCCGCCTTGTAGAAGTGTGCCTTGGCGGCAAAAGAGCCGTTGGGGAACTGGCGCAGATAGTCGGCACACGCGCGGATGGAGCCGTCGCAGTCGCCACGGTTGTACTTGTTCTCCGCCGCCTTGAACGCGATGGAGTCCTGACGGTCAGCGGAGATGTTCATGTTCTTGTTGCGAACATAATCGAAGAACTCGCTGGTGTTGCCCTCCTCGGTGTAGATGTTCTCCAAGTTGGCCAAAGCATCCTTAGCCTCCTGGGAACCCGGATAGGTCTCCACCACATACTTGTACGTGGAGATGGCCATGGGGATGTTGTCGCTGTTAAGATACGCCTGTGCCAGACGGGTGTGCACCTGACGGACATACTGGCTCCTGGGGTGCTTGCGGATAAAATCCTTATATGCGGTGATGGCATGGGCGTAGTCATTCTGGGTATGGTACGTGACGGCCAAGTCATATTCGGCGTCATCCAAATAGGCCGATTTGCTATAGGTATTCACAAAGCGCTCCAGCGCCTGCACCTTCTTGGTGTTGTTTTTCTGATAGCCATAGCATTTTGCCAACTGATACAGGGCATAGTCGGCGTTGCTCTGCCCCATCTGCTCACACTGATCATAGTATTTGATAGCGGACGGCAGGTTCTGCTGCATGAAATAACAGTCAGCCAAACGGGCGGTGGCATCTGCCTTCATGTTCGCATCCGTCTGGTAGTCTATCTTATCCAGATATTTACTGAAATAGCTGGCGGCATCGCGATAACGCTTGATCTTCAACGCCGCATAACCCAGCGAATAGAACGAAGGCACATAGTACTCGGAAGAGGCGGCCCCGTCGGCACGCTGGAAACTCTGCAATGAATAATAAGCCTCCTGATACTGCTCGTTACGATATTGGGTTTCGCCCTTCCAATACATAGCATCCACATTAATCTGCTTGTTGACGGGAGCCGAGAGCGTCTTGGCCAGCAGCGACAGCGCGTCGTTGTATTTGCGGTTGTTGATCTGCTCCAAGGCACGGAAATAGGTACAGCGCTGATAGGCTTTCAAAATATCATGGTTCTTCGTGCTGAGTTGCTCGATAGAGTTGATGGCCGCCTGATAATTCTGCGTAGAAAGATATATTTTGGAGAGGAAAGATGACGCTTCCTCACTACGGGAAGAGTGCGGATAGGTATTGATATAGTCCTCCAAAGCCTGAATGGCATTGTTGAAAGGACTTTTGGAAGTCTCATACTGCAGTTTGGCATAGTTGTACAAGGCATCCTCCTTCACTTCCGGATCAAAGTCGTAGCGGGCCGCCGACTTGAAAGTCTGGGAAGCCATCGTGGGCTGGTTCGTCTTGATATAGCAATCGGCCAGCAGGTAGTAGCTGTTCTGCGTCATCAAGTCGGGTTGTTTGTCATCGATGGCCTTGCTGAGATTTTCGATGGCCTTTTCATAATCCTGTTCACGGTAGTAGGTGAAACCAGCGGCGAAGTAGTCGTTACGTTCCATCTCCACCTTGGTGGAAGCAAGAATCTTATCGAAATTTCCGGCAGCGTGCTCATAGTCATTGAGATTGTATTGAGAAAGGGCCACGCAGCGGAGCACTTGCAGCTGCGACACATCCTTCGTGTTGGAAACGGTGGGGGCATTTGCAAGCACTTCTTCGTACTTGCCTTGCTTGAAATAAATCTGGGTAAGGAAATTGTTCACCTCATCCTTGAACTCCGGATCATCTTTCAACAACAGAAAATCCTCCAAGGCGGCTTCATACTGCTGGTCCTGGTAGGCCATGTACGCCAGATAATAGATGGAGCGTTTCTGATAAGGGCCGTTCTCTTCCCGCGCCGACTTGAACATGGCTTTCGCCTTCTCATAGTCATTCGTCATAAAGTAGCAGTAGCCCTTCTTGAACTGGAATTCCACCGCACTTTCGGGCTGGATTTCGTTCTCCATGATCTCGTCGAACTGCGCGAGGGTCTTCTTCCATTGCTTGCGGCTGAAGTAATAGCGACCGAGATAGAAGCGGGCCTCGCTCACCGCCGAATGCACCGGGTAACGGTCAATGAACGACTGGAGCAGAAAGGCCGCGTCCTGGTTGTCCAATTTGGCCGCACACACGCCCATGTAAAAATAGGAGTTTGTCTTCAGATCCTGCTGGACATCCTCCGTATTCTCATATACATATTTGAAATATTGCTGCGCGGAGCCGTACTTCTCCTTGTTGAACAAGTCCATGGCCGTCTTGAACTCATATTGCGGGGATTTGAAGTTCTCCGTGCGCTGGGCGAAGCCGGCAAGACAAAGCCCCATCACGAACAGAACTGTCCACAAACTTCCTTTTATAATTTTCATACAAATGCCTTTTTATACATTGAACATAATAAACGGGCAAATGTAGGAAAAAATTATACCGTGTTTTTTCCTTTGCAAACAGAAATGTAAACAGGTGTTTTTTAATAAAAAACGGCCTTTTGCAACTATTTGTTGGAGAAGAAAAAGTCGCTCATCACGATGCGAATCTGGGCCCCGTAATTGAAGGTGAACTTGTTCTCCCCTTGTCCCGAGGCATTCTTCCCCTGGTAAATTCCCAATCGTCCGAAATAGCAGTAGAAGGTAGGATCGATGGAGACATATTTGCCGCATACGATCTTCAAACCTGCCGCACCGGAGAACCCGAAACCCGGACCGCCGAAGGTATAATCGTAGGTTTGCGCATAAGGATCATAGCTTGGTTTATCCGATAAATTGAGCAACGGAAAAGTACCATTATCCACCATTTTTCTATTCTCGTCAAGCAACGCAGCCTCAAACGATTTAACTTTAGCATAATTGAACTGAATACCTAATTCAACAAACGGTTTCGCAATAGGATTTACCTGACTAAAAAGATAGGAGGCTGATAAGTCAATCATGGAACGATCCTCTTTGCCCACCAGAGCAAGAACGGGTTGTGGTTTCGTATTTCCAATCACAGCATTTGAACTAATCAACACTTGAGTAGAGGTGGTGAGTCTGCTGAAAGAGTACGACAAGGCAACGGCCCAACCTTTGCCCAGCTTATATCGTGCCCCCAAACTCACCATCATGCTCAATTTATAGTGCAGATTCCAGTCCATAGCATCAGGATCGTTCACATATATCTCATCTGTATTGCTAATATGAGGGTAATATTCTGCAACAATATTCTTTAAATCCTTATACCAATAAATACTACTCTTGAAAATATAATCAAGATTGTTCTCATTGAGATTGCTGCCGTTATAATAATTGGCGTTGAACTTGTCGCCGAAGAGCATGCCGCCGGAGATAAAGAAATCGAATCCGCGGTCCGCCCAGGACTTGTCGGTAATTTTGACCGGCGTCTCCTCGGTCTGGATGTCGCTCTGCGCAAAGGACATCGCCATGGCACAAAATACAATCAACAACGATAAATATATTTTTTTCAGCATAAATACAAAACTTAATTTAATACGAATAAAAAGGCGTCACGTTTGGTGTTTAATATTTCTGACTCTTCTTTTTACTGACTTTTCTAATGCATCACCTATCATTGTACCAAGTTCACCGAACGATGCTTGAACCCTGTGTTCCATGATTCTGTCCGTTTCTTGATTCGCAATCTTGCCACAAAAATCATCAAATGTAATTGGATAGAATATCCAATCATCTTCAGTAATATCATATATATTTTCAGGAGTATGAACAATTATCATTGACCCATCTAATTTAGCAGGATTAGACCAAAAATATGGTCCAGTATAGCTTCCGGGATCAATATCATTCATATAAATCACCATAGAGTATTTAGCATCATTGCAATAACAAATATCCAATTCTCTATCATACAATTTTTCAGCAACAGCCAACAAGAACTGTTTTTCCCATAGTTCCGTCCTAAATTCTCCCGTCCACTTAATTTTCCATTCTTCAAAATGATCAACATCATTCTCTTGATTCTTGAAAAAGGTGCCTTCATTATCACCATCATACGTTACACCATCATATACAAACACCAAATTTAGTTGGGTGACATTTTGAAAATCACCATTATAAACCTTCAATCCCAATGATTGAGCCACTCCAGAGAATATTAACAACAAGCATATAACAATCAAGAGCCCTATTTTTCGCATGGTTAAAAATGATTTTAGAGGTTATTGCATGGAAAATACATAATAATAACAATAAAACACCCACAACTCAAACGCCTCAATTTCGCGGCTGGATTGCAATATATTTCAGGGCTGGTTTATCCTATGCCGCGAACATCGTCTAACACACCATCCATCCCTGGGGTTGAAACCCCAGGCTACCAAACCCTGCAGACCTACGGCCTGCCATCGCCACAAACCCTTAATATTCACCCGGCTTCGGAGAAGCCGCATCCCATTAACCCCATACAAGGCCGAAGGCCGCAGTGTGGGGCTGGGCAGTGCAATGAGATGCCCTCGCTCCTACAAGTGCACGCACTCCTTGTACGCGTCGGCGGCGGCCTCCATGATGGCCTCCGACATGGTGGGGTGCGGGAACACGGAGCGGATGACATCCTCGCCGGTCATCTTCTTGCGGCGGGCCATCACAGCGCCGGCAATCATCTCCGTGACATTGTCGCCGATGAGATGGCAACCGAGCCACTCGCCAGTGTTCTTGTCGAAGATCACCTTCACCAGACCATCGCGGCTGCCGGCGGCAGTAGCCTTGCCGGATGCGGTAAACGGGAACTTGCCGATGAGCACTTCCCTACCCTGCTCCGTGCAGGCACGCTCGGTGAGCCCCACAGAGGCAATCTCAGGTGTCGTGTAGGTACAACCGGGAATATTGCCATAGTCAACGGGTTCAGGGTTGAGGCTGGCGATTTTCTCCACGCAAACCTCAGCCTCGTGCGAGGCCACATGTGCGAGCGCGGGTCCGTGCACAATGTCGCCGATGGCATACACGCCTTCCACGTTGGTGCGGTAGAAGTCGTCCACGACCACCTTGCCGCGTTCGGTCTGCACGCCGCACTCCTCAAGGCCGATGCCCTCGATGTTGGTAGCCACGCCCACAGCGGAGAGCACAATGTCGCACTCGATTTCAGTTATTTTCTCTTTGGCGTCTTTCACGGTCACCACGCACTTGTCGCCGACAACATCCACCTTCTCCACGGCGGCGGCGGTCATCGTCTTGATGCCGGCCTTGCGGAAGCAGCGGGCCAGAGTGGCGGCGATATCGTCGTCCTCCACGGGCACCAGACGCGGCATGTACTCCACGATGGTCACCTTCGTGCCCATGGTGGCGTAGAAGTAAGCCAGCTCACTGCCTATGGCTCCGGAGCCCATCACCACCATCGTTTCCGGCAATTGCGACAAGGTCAGCGCCTCGCGGTAGCCGATGATCTTCTTGCCGTCCTGGGGCACATTAGGCAGACTGCGCGAACGCGCGCCCGTGGCCAAAATCACATGGTTGGCCTCATAGACGGTCACCGTGCCGTCGGCGGCAGTCACTTCCACCTTATGGCCAGGCATCAGTTTGCCGAAGCCGGGAATCACCTCCACGTTGTTCTTCTTGAGCAGGTATTGCACGCCCTTGCTCATCTGTTCGGCCACCCCGCGACTGCGTTTCACCACAGCCTCGAAGTCGGGCTTCACTTCGCCTTCCACTTGCAGGCCGTACTCGGCGGCGTGCGACATATATTTATAGACTTGTGCGGATTTCAGCAGGGCTTTGGTCGGGATGCATCCCCAGTTGAGGCAGATACCGCCCAGTTCGGCGCGTTCCACAACGGCCACTTTCATATTGAGTTGACTTGCGCGGATGGCTGCCACATAGCCGCCAGGGCCGCTTCCGATAACGATAAGGTCGAAATTTTGCATGATATGTTGGGTTTAGAATAATTACATCAAAGAGCGCGCAAAAATAATGAATTTTGGTGATTCTTATAGGAAAAGTTGTCAGGACAAAAATATTAGGATAGTTGTATGCCGCATCTTCATTTTAGATGTCTTTTTTCCTAAAAACCACGCCTCACGTTAACAACCAATTCTTAATTTTCCATGTTGTAATCTTGTAAGCATCTGATTATTACAATAAAATTCATTTCTCTCAAACCTTGACAAACTGCACTCGTTGATGTATCTTTGCCGCAACTGTTTAAACATTACCAACCATGTTAAAAGAAAAATACTTCTTTGATCCTCTGTCCGATTTCGGGTTCAAGAAAATCTTCGCCGACGAGCGCAACAAAGATCTCCTCATTGCTTTCCTTAATGCAAGTATCTCCGATGAATCAGGTATCATCACGGATATAACCTACCTGCCAACTGAACAGCTCGGCGTGCGCCCACAAGAAAGAAGGGTCCTTTTCGACATCTATTGCAAGAACCAGAACAACGACCATTTCATCATCGAAATGCAACGAGCCAGACAGACATTCTTTGCAGACAGAGTTGTCACATACATGAGTCGTGTAATAAGCAGAGAAGCTGAAAAGGGAGGCAAAGACTACATCATTCCCAGGGTGTATTCCTTCAATCTGTTAGATTATAACGCTCTCGAATTCAGAGATAACCCCAATTATTTCCACAAAATCATGCTTAAAGACGAAACTGACAAAATTTTCTACAACAAAGAGGTCTATTATTTCCTTGAATTGCGTAAATTTGCCGCCGTAAAGAACAAACTTCTACCAGACACACCCCTAACAAATTGGCTACGCATGTTAACCAGCATCTCAGATTTGACAGAGAGCGGTTTCACAACTGCTGAAGGTGTGTTCAAAAGATTGTTAGAAGAATGCAGACTTTCAAAACTGACAACTATGGAAAGAGAAACTTACGAGAAAAGTATATTGGAATACGAAGATGTTCAAGACGCCATTGCATGCGCCCGGGAAGACTCTCTGAGGGAAGGCATTGAAAAAGGGTTTGAAAAAGGAATTGAACAAGGTCTTGAGCAAGGTTTAGAAAAAGGCAGAACCGAAGGTTTAAGCAAAGGTCAAGCTGAGAAGGAACATCAACTTGTTTGCAATATGATTAAAGAGGGGCTTGATATAGCCACCATATCTCGAATATCCGGCCTCAGCGAATCGGAAATTCTCCTATTGCAAAACAAAAGTTTGTAAACAACATATTCAGAACAAAAATAATGTTCTTACAGAATATCCGCTTAAACAACCTCATTTTTTATTATTTTTGCGGTCCTAATTAAAATACACACAACAGTGGCAACAACAACTATTCTTTACGCTGCATTGACGATAGGCCTGATAGGCATGATAGCAGCCATCATTCTGTTTTTCGTATCAAAAGTTTTCCATGTGGAAGAGGACCCGCGCATTGACGAGGTGCAGGCCTGCCTGCCCGGCGCGAACTGCGGCGGCTGCGGCTTTGCCGGCTGCCGCGCCATGGCCGAGGCGATGGTGAAAACCATGGACCTCAACGTGGCCTACTGCCCCGGCGGCGACTACGACAAGATCGGGGAGATCCTGGGAATCAAGGCCGAGGCCCGCGAGCCGCAAGTATGCGTGGTGCGCTGCAACGGCACGTGCGAGAACGCCCCTGCAAAGGTCAATTACGACTCCGCCGTCACGTGCGCCTTCGCCAACTCGCTGTATGCGGGCGAGAGCTCCTGCCCGTTCGCATGCCTGGGCTGCGGCGACTGCGTGGATGCCTGCCAGTTCGATGCCATCCACATCAACCCTGAAACCCATCTGCCCGAGGTGAACGAAGACCTCTGCGTGGGCTGCAAGGCTTGCGCCAGAGCATGCCCGCGCGGCGTGCTCGAAATCCGCAACAAGGGCAAGAACAACCGCCGCGTGTTCGTGGCCTGCAATAACAAGGAGAAGGGCGCCGTGGCCCGCAAAAACTGCAAAGCCGCCTGTATCGGCTGCGGCAAGTGCGCCAAAGCCTGCCCCTTCGAGGCCATCACCGTCACCGACAACCTCGCCTACATCGACTTTATCAAGTGCAAGACCTGCCGCAAGTGCGTGGCCGAGTGCCCCACCGGCGCCATCCACGCCGTGAATTTCCCTGAAAAGAAAGCACCCGTGGCCGCCGAAGCCCCCGCAGAAACGACAACACCTGCGGAAAATGCATAACCCAATAATGTAGAGACGTACGGTCGTACGTCTCTATAAGGCGTTGTTCATTCGCCACAACAAATTAAAGACGGTGCATGTACCGTCTCAACGTTAAGAAAAAAAAGAGTATCATGAACGATAGAATACCGCAACTGGCCGGCGAGTTGGCCACTGAAATCTCAAAAGAACTGAAATCCGACATCCGCAAACTGGGCAAGAAGACCTTCAACCTCGGTGGTGTGCACCCAGAGGCCAATAAATTCGCGCACTCCGCAGAGGTTGTCACGTTCCCGCTGCCCGACCAGGCCGTGGTCTATATGACCCAGCACCTCGGCGCACCGGCCACGCCCATCGTGCAAAAGGGCGACAAGGTCAAAGTGGGCCAGCTCATTGGCGAAGCGCAGACCTTCATGTGCGCCAACATCCACTCCCCCATCTCCGGCACCGTGAACCGCATCGACATGATCGCCGACATCTCCGGCTACAAGAAACCCGCCATTGTCATCGACCGCGAGGGCGACGAGTGGGACGAGAGCATTGACACCACGCCCGACATCATCCGCGAGATCAAACTCAACAAGGAGGAGATTATCGCCCGCATGAAAGACCGCGGCATCGTGGGTCTGGGCGGCGCCTGCTTCCCCACCCACATCAAATACATGCTCAAGCCAGAGCAGAAATGCGAGTATCTGATTGTGAACGCCGCCGAGTGCGAGCCCTACATATCCACCGACAACCGCGTGATTCTGGAACGCACCGAACAGTGCCTCATCGGCATTGAGATCGCACTTATCGCTTCAGGCGCAGAGAAAGCCATCATCGGTATCGAAGACAACAAGCCGAGAGCCATCGCCGCACTGGTGGAGATGTGCAAGAAATTCACCAACATCGAAGTCCAGCCGCTGAAGATCAAATATCCGCAAGGTGCTGAGAAACAGCTCATCAAGGCCATCACCGGCCGCAGCGTGCCCAACGGCGCACTTCCTATCTCCGTGGGCTGCATCGTGAACAACATCACCACTATGTATGTGCTGTACCAAGCTGTACAGAAGAACAAACCCATCATACAAGCCTACACCACTGTCTCCGGAAAATCATTACCGAAAGAACAGTGCAAAATCTTCCGTCTGCGTATCGGCACACCCATCCGCGACGTGCTGAACGCCGTAGGCATCCCTGAGGATACCGGCAAGATCATCTCCGGCGGCCCGATGATGGGCAAGGCCATCGCCAACCTCGACGCCTACATCGCCAAAGGCATGGGCAGCCTCCTGTTCATGAACGAAAAGGAGAGCAAGCGCGGCGAGGTGCACCCCTGCCTGCGCTGCGGCAAGTGCGTGGCCGGTTGCCCCATGGGTCTGCAACCCTACCTGCTGCATGCATACTCCAACCTCAAACGCTACGAAGACTGCGAAAAATCCGGCATCATGAACTGCATCGAATGCGGCAGCTGTTCCTACATCTGCCCGGCCAACCGCCCGCTGGTCGATTTCATCCGCGTGGGCAAGGCCAAAACCGGTGCCATGATCCGCGCCCGCAACGCCAAATAGTAAGGGCGAATGAAAATTCGCCCAAAACAGCAAGGGCGAATAATGATTCGCCCCAACAAATATAAATAATATGAAAAAATCCTTCGCCCTAATTATCGCAATATTCTGGGCTTTTTGCGTGTGCGCCCAGGACCGCACCGACTCCATGCACGTGGCCCATTATGACCTTCATCTGGACATTCTGGATTTCACGGCCAAAACCATCAACGGATACGCGGACCTGACTATGGTCAGCAAGGTGAACAACCTGCCCGCATACGTGCTCGACTTGCAGGGGTTGACCGTGGATTCCGTATTTGTTAACGGGCAAAGTGCCGTTTTCACGCACGCCAACCACAAAATCACCATCCCGCACAATTCGCAAGCCAGTGACACCGCCATCGTTCGCATACACTACCATGGCGCACCTATCCGCGATTCTTACATTGGCGGGTTCTATTATGTGGGGCAATATTGCTACAACATCGGCGTGGCTTTTGAATACCAGCCGCACACCTTCGGCAGATGCTGGATTCCTTGCTTAGACTATTTTACCGACAAATCCACCTACACGATGCACATCCGCACCGAGGCGGGCAAGATGGCCGTGTGCGGCGGTATGCTGACAGACTCCGTAACGCTGGCCGACGGCACACACATCTGGACCTGGGTGCTGGAGCAACCCATCCCGGTCTATCTGGCTTCGGTGGCCGTTGGCAATTATCTGCTATACGAAGATGTGTATCATGGCATGGAGGCTGATATTCCCATCCATATCTATGCCCAACCGGGCAGTTTTAACAATGTGACCGGATCGTTTGCTAATCTAAAAGCCATATTGCAAATGTATGAGCAGAACTTCGGCCCCTACCGCTGGCCCAGAGTGGGGTATGTGGATGTAAACTACACCAGTGGCGCCATGGAGCACGCCACCAACATCGCCTACCCGCACTCCGCGTTTACCGGCAACGCCATGTATGAGACGCTCTATGCTCACGAACTGTTCCATCTCTGGTTCGGCGACCTCATCACCTGCAACCGTGCCGAAGAAATGTGGATCAACGAAGGCTTTGCCTCATATTCCGAAGCACTTGTCACCGGACACCTTTACGGCCAGGATGCCTATATGAACTATGTGCGCGAGAACCATCATGACCTTCTCAACAATCTGGCCAAAGATGAAAACGGACTCTACGCACTGGACAATGTGCCTCAAGAGCACACATACGGCGCACACTCCTACAACAAAGGCGCAGCCGTCATCCACTCGCTGCGCGGATACATGGGAGATTCATTGTTTTTTGCCGGCATGAAAAGCCTGCTGAACCAATATGCCTACCAAAACGTCTCCTCCGAGCAACTGTTCAACCATCTCTCCCAAGTGAGCGGCATGAACATGCACGATTTCTACGAAGGTTGGGTGCACCAACCCGGATTCCTGCATTTCTCCATCGACTCCATCTTGTCATTACAGGGCAATCAATATCGCGTGTTTCTGCATCAAAAACTATACGGGGCCACCCAATTTGCCAACAACAACCGCGTTGACCTCACCTTCGTGTCACCTCAACGCGAGCTATATACCGTTCCGAATGCGACTTTCTCGGGCCAGTTTGGCACTGTGGACGTAACCTTGCCTTTCGTGCCCATGTTCGGCATGGTGGACTACTACGAAAAGCTGACGGACGCCACCATAGACTATACCAAACCGATGGTCACTGGTGATGAATGGAGTCCGGCAAATGCCATGTGTACCATTCAATTGGGGAATTTCCCTGACACCGTACTGGTGCGTGTGGAGCACAACTATGTAACCCCGGATCAACCGGAGAACTTGCCAGAGGGCATTTACCGCATCTCTGACAACCACTATTGGAATGTCAATTTCGCCTATAATACGAACGTCAACACCATACCCACAGGCACCTTGAAATTCCGGTATTCAAAGGGGAATAGTTATCTGCTGGACAACGCCTTGATGCAAGGTTACAATCATTCCAACCTCAAATTGTTGCATCGCGCACCTAATGAAAGCGAATGGCATATTGTAAACGCCACCGTGAGCGGGAGTGCATACGGAGGTTATTTGGTATGTCCGGCTTTCACTCCAGGCCAATACTGCCTGGCTGTGGGCGACCCGACAACGGCTGTGGAGGAGCCTGTCCTATACGGCAACTTGCACATCTACCCCAATCCTGTTGAAGACCAGCTCAACATCCTTTTGGACGAGCCTGTGAAGCTTCTGAAAGCTTCCATCCTGGATTCGACCGGAAAAATTGTCAGAAGCCTCAAGCTCAAAACCGGCAGCAACACGGTTAATGTGAGCAGTCTTTCCAGCGGCGCATATATCATCCATGCCGTATCAGGCAGCAAAGTGTTTGAAAAACGGTTTATCAAAAAGTAATAGTTACACTTCCGGGAATGAGGGGGAAAGACATAATGACTTTTTTTGTACTTTTGCGCCCTCAAAAAACCGCGGATGTGGCGTAATGGTAGCCGCGCCAGACTTAGGATCTGGTGGCGAAAGCCGTGGGGGTTCGAGTCCCCCCATCCGCACAAAAGCAAGCACAAAAAATCCCCTTCTATTTTAGAAGGGGTGGCCCGTAGGCCAGGGTAGTAATATAAAATACCAGAAAACCTTGTAAACGAATCCCTAAACATTCACCACGCCCACCGGCTCATCAAACCACTCCGAAAGGGTCGTCTCCGCTTTGCTGATAATCTCAGGGGTGATTCTATTGTAGATTTTCTTGATGACGATGATGATTGCTGTCGCCTCGTCAATAATACCAAAAATCTTGGAAATCTTAATCGATATCAAGGATGCAGGAGATATCACATAAATCAAACATCCATATATCATCACCTTGTCCTGTAAGCTCAACGATTCATCAGACAAAACATAATACAGAATCAGAATTGGCTTTGCCGCGACACGGCCAACCTTTCGGGCATAAGACTTCAGCTTATCCTTCAACTTGATGTATAAGCCGTTCCAATCAATGTCCTTTAATTTAGCCATCAATTCTTTGGGATCTCTTCCCGTAATGATGTAAAAAAACACCAAAATTAAAGTAAGTGTGACCATTGCTTTGAAAATTTAAGAAAAAAAACTGGTGCAATAGATAGGCAAGACAGGGGTAAAGTTTAAAATCCTAATACAACTCTATCCATTCGTATGTGTTAGTTTGATATTCCAGGAAACGGATAAGGTCTTCCCTTTTGATGATGAGAGATGCTGTATTGATACACGGATGGAAGCTCACCTTTTCGGCCTCCTGAAGTTTTTGGTCAATGAAAACATGCACATGGTGCTCTGTATCGTTGATCAGTCCGAAGGGCGTGACCGAGCCGGGCTGCACGCCCAGATATTTCATCAGGCGGGGCTCCGAAGCAAAGCTGAGCTTGCCCTGGTGCAGTTTGTGCTCGATGTCATGGATGTTCATGTTCTGGTCACAGTCGAGCAGCACCAGATAGTGGCGATTGCCCTTGTGGTTGCGGAAGAAGAGGTTCTTGCAGTGCTTGGCATCGTGGCCTGCCCAGTACTGTTTGGCAATCTCGATGGTCGGGGCCGCGGGATGCTCCAAATACTCGAATTCGATGTTGAGTTGTTTTAAAAGGTCGTATAAGCGAGGGTCTCCGTTCATGATAGGATTAAAGGGTAAATGGGGTGAATTGGGTACATGAGGTGAAGTTGGTAAAGGAGGTAAAAGAGGTAAATGGGAGTAATGAGTTAAGTGGGGCAAAGATATGAAAATTTGTCGTACTTTTGCAAACGACTATTGAACCTTGAACCTTGAACCTTGAACCTTGAACCTTGAACCTTGAACCTTGAACTTATTTCGGATATGAAAAAACACTTTGTCTTCACCTTATCACTTCTATTTGTAGCATTTTCCTGCTTCGCGCAGAATGAAATCGACCCCATCACGGAGGGGATGGAGTGCACCTCCATCACGGTTGGCAAAAGGGCCTCTGCGGACGGCTCCGTGATGACCTCGCACACCGACGACAGTCACCGCTCGCGCACCAACATCTTGGTGGAACCCGCCCGCGACCATAGTGCAGGCGAGAAACAGACGCTCTACAAAAGGCAATGGGCCAAACAGGAGCCCGGTAAGATGGCCCGCTACGAGAATGTGCGCGTGGGAGAAATAGACCAGATAGCACATACTTACCAGTTCCTGAACACCGCCTACCCATGCGTGAATGAGAAACAGCTGGCCATCGGCGAATCAACCTTCGGCGGACGCGCGGAGCTCAAATCCGATAGCGGCCTCATCGACTGCCAGTGCCTCTGCATGCTGATGATGCAGCGTTGCGTCACCGCGCGCGAGGCCATCCGCATGGCCGGCGACCTGCTGAAACGATACGGTTGGAACGATGCCGGCGAGTGCCTCACCATCGCAGACAAGAACGAGGTATGGCACCTGGAGATTCTCGGACCCGGCAAAGGCAAGGTGGGTGCCGTGTGGGCGGCACAGCGCGTACCCGACGACCATGTGGCCGTGAACGCCAACGCCTCTACCATCCGCGAAATCGACCTCAAGGACAAAGACTACTTCATGGCCTCCGAAAATGTCTATTCGCTGGCCAGGGAGAACGGCTGGTGGGACGGCAAATCGACCTTCCGGTTCGCCTACGCGTATGCGCCCAGCACACGCACCATGATTGCCTGCCGCCGTCGTGAGTGGCGCGTGTTCGACCTGCTGGCTCCGTCGCTGCACCTCGACCCCAACTCCGAAAACTACCCCTTCTCCGTGAAACCCGACACGCTGGTGACCATCGAGAAGATGATGTCCGTGTTCAAAGACTACTACGAAGGCACACCCTACGACATGCGCAAGACGCTGACCGTGGCTGACAAGGATGGCAAACAGGTAATCTCCCCCATGGCCAACCCCTTCATGAAACGCGACGAGCTGAACCTCTTCCGCATCAATGGCGGCTGGAACGAGTTAGGAGAACGCAACATAGCCGTGCATTTCACCGTGTATGGCACCATCATCCAATGCCGCGCCGACCTGCCCGACGAGGTGGGTGCCCTGTGCTGGTTCGCTTTGGACAATGTGGCTTCCTCCATCTATGTGCCCATCTATGCCAATGTCACCGACCTGCCGGAAACCTACAAGACCGATGGCCGCATCACCGGGTTCAGCAAGGAGGCCGCTTGGTGGGGCTTCAACCGCGTGGGCACCATCGCCTGCCAACGCTGGGGCGACATGCACGTGGTAATCGACCGCTGGTGGAACCCGCTGCAAAAACAGTTCATAAACGACCATTACACCGTTGAAACCCAAGCCACAAAACTCCTCAAACAAGGAAAACGCCAAGAGGCTATAAAAACCCTGACCAATTTCACAAATTCCTGCGGCAACACAGCCGTGAATGAAGCCTGGAAATTAGGAGATCACATCTGGACCGTGTTTGACGGGATGTGGTAAAAAAGGGTGCATGGGGTACATGGGGTAAAGGAGGTACATGGGGATGTAGAGACGCGATGTTTCGCGTCTCTATAGAGTGAATATGATAAAGACGGTAAAAATCAGATGTTGAGGATTTTCATCTCACAATTCTTGCAATCGAATTGCAGTTGGAATTTGTGCTTGCCGTTGGTGATATAAAGCGGATAGGCCACTTTTCGGGTCTCTTTGTCCTTGCTGCATAATCCCAATTCATAACGCAGGCAATATTTGCACACCATCAGCTCCTTGCCATTGTAGTCTTGTGTCTTGTCAAGCCCGTATTCAATCTGTTTTGCGCCGAAATCCTCATACACGGCACGGTGCAACTCGTTGGTAATATTGCGCTTGTAGTCAGCCGCCTCGAGTTCATGAGCGGGTCGGTACTCCAAGGGGCTATCCTGTGGCCGAAGATGCTCCACGCGTGCCGCCGACAGCTTTTCGGCAGCTTCTGTTCTCAATTTATTAATGAAAGATGTGGGCAGGAAGAATCCTGACGCCTGCACATCCAAATCGCGCAACTGGAAAGGCGTGTTCCCTAACTTTGACAGAGAGGCTCGCAACTGGCCGTCGGCCATTTCCGGCTTGTTGGCAGGTGTTTTTTCAATTTCCGCAGAAACCGACACCCCTACCCCATCTTCATCCTTCAACAAAAGGCAAAATCCATTTTCTGTTTCCGAAAAGGCCATATCCACTGCAATCTTGCGCTCGGCACTCTTGCCCTCCAGTTTTTTCTCAAAATCCTTATCCACATTCCGGTACAAATCCACCTGCTTGAACACAGACAAGGGCTTGTGCGGAATAATCCGCTTGCCGGCAACGCCATTCACAAAGAACCCCTCCAACTCGCCGTTTTTGTTCACAAAGCAAAGCCCGTCGCCATTGACAATCGTTTCGCCACCTTCATAGTGCAACTGGCCTCTTTCATCCTGTCGTAGCGTCCCGATTTTTCGCCCCATGGCCTTGGGTGTGTCGAAAGAGGCTATCTTCTCGCGCTTGCCATCCACAAAATAGGATGTATAACCCCGATTGAAGGTCTTCTTGGGGTCTGGCTCAAAGAAAACGGTGGTCTGGCCGCTACCCGACTTTACCAAATCCGGTTTCCCAGACAAGATTTGGTCTAAAATCCGCCGATAATAGGCCGTGATGTTTTTCACATAGTTCTCGTCTTTCAGCCGTCCTTCCACCTTGAAGGAAACGATACCGGCATCCATCAAATCCGCCAGATAAGCCGAGCGGTTCATGTCGCGCAACGAAAGCAGATGCTTGTCCTTGAGCAGAGTCTTTCCATGGGCATCCTGCAAATCAAACAGCGTGCGGCAAATCTGGGCGCACTCTCCCCTATTCCCGCTGCGGCCCGTCATCATGCGACTGATGTAGCATTGGCCGCTATAGCACACGCACAACGCGCCGTGCACGAAAGTTTCCAGCTCAATGGAAGTGCTCTTCCGGATGCCGCGGATGGTATCCAAATCCATTTCACGGGCTAGAATAGCGCGTTTGAAGCCCGCCCGTTCTATCATCCGGATTCTCTCCAAAGAATGGTTGTGACACTGCGTGCTGGCATGCAGCGCGATAGGCGGAAGATCCATTTTCAAAACACCCAAATCCTGAATAATCAGCGCATCCGTACCCATCTCATACAACTGCCATATCAGTTTGCGGGCATCTTCCAGCTCATGGTCGAACAATAATGTATTGACGGTAACATGCACTTTGGAGCCGTAAAGATGAGCGTAGCGAATCAATTGCTCCAGATCTTGCAGCGAGTTTCCCGCGGCCTGGCGTGCGCCGAAGCGGGACGCGCCCACATACAGTGCATCCGCCCCATGCTGGATGGCCACCTGCCCACTATGCAAGTCTTTGGCCGGAACGAGGAGCTCAATTTTAGTCATCCGAAAAAGATTTTGCCTGTATCGGGAAGTCCTTCGACAACTCACCGGAATAGTAGAAATCGTTACCAATCACGCCGAAGGTATAAACCTGATCATTGACTGTAATGTGCGAGCCTCCGCACTGAGGATGGTCACTGGGCTTGGAGGCGGCAAAACCCAGGTTGAAGAGCGTGCAGAGGATATCCGGACGATTTGAAATGTCATAGCCGGCCCGTTTCCATTGCAGCATGGTCTGGTGTAATATACAGCCCGTGTAAATGTATGAATAAAGATGATTGTGATAGTCTGTGAGGCGGGCGGTACGCTCCGAAACATGATCTTCCGTGTTGAAATCCAGGATGTGCTCATATTTCTTGCCCATGTAGAAAACACTGGCCGTGTCCTTCAGATTCTCCTCCACCTTTTGCGCCGTGAAGTCCTTGATGCCGTTCACGCCAAAGGAGAACTGCGACTGCACCGAAAGCACTTTCACAGGGCCAAGATACTGCTTGTACATCTCACGTTTCGAGTTGAACAGGCGGATCTGCTCACCCACAAGACAGCTTACGATCAGACGCGGTTCCACACCGGTCATGCGGGCGGCCTCCACAATCACATCCTTGTCTTTCAAAATCGCATCTTTCAACGATGGCCAGGCACCTTCATTCATCCAAGGTATCAGATGATCGGTGTTTTCCTGCTTCGGATATTTGGCCAGCACGGACTTCAAATCGGTCACCATCTGCTGATACTGGCGAGCCGTATCGCCATCCTGCAGATACATGTTCGCGGCATACAACATCTGATTGATGGCATCAGGCCTTTCGCTAAGTCGCCCAGCTTCCATAATCAGATGCGCGTTGGTGGGGTAAAACTTGCTCAAGGCCACCAGATTCAGATAGTCTTGTATATTGTTTTCAAAAATTTTGGAGGAATCTGTGAGCTGATTGTCCATCTTGTAATCTGCCAGATAGCGATTATTGCTATCCACTCCGCCTTTGTTTTTGGTGAAGCCGAGTTCATAAAACGCCCAAGCGCCAATGACAGCAAAACCCGCAAATGCGAACAGATGCAGAAAAATCTGGAAGACTTTGGTTCTTCCTTTCAGCATCTTCCAAGCCCCCTTCAAGGATTTTTTATCCTGATTTTCAGTAACTTCCGCTTTCATTATTCTTAAATCAAAAACGCGGCAAAAGTATAAAAAAAAGACATCTAACGTATCAACATGACATTTCCTCTTTTCTCCAGGGTTTCACCTTCAATACAGACACCCCTGAAGTAATAGTCATACACGCCGTTGGGACACTCCTTCCCTCTGAAATTGCCATCCCAACCCGATTTAAGATCAACAGTTTCAAACACTTTCTCTCCCCAATGGTTATATACCACGAAATAGAATTCATCCAATATCGCGCTTCGGACGAAAAGTTTGTCATTATGACCGTCCGCGTTGGGAGAGAAGGCATTGGGTATAAAGACAAACGTGTCGTTGCAGGTCAGTTTCACCACATCGATCGTAATGGTGGCCATCTTGCTGCACTGGAAGGTGTCGGTAACCCGGATGGTGTATGTCGTGGTATTCAATGGCCAGGCCAATGACGAGGGAACATCGGGCGTCTGCAATGATTCCGTCGGGGACCATTGATAGACGTAATCAGGGCCATAATCTGTGGCGAAAATGGTGGTCGTGTCCATCTGATCGATGACGCAAAGCCAGCACCAAGCTTCCAACGGGGTCGGGAACGTGCCCATGCGCTTGATTATAGCACCTTCGACAGATGCCGAGCATCCATACATATTGGTCACCGTTACAGCATACGTAGTGGTCAGGGCAGGCGTCACATACGGCTGGTCACCGTCATATACGGACCCGTCGCCCAACTCCCAATGATACTGGCAACCCGAACCCCCATCGTGTTCAACAGTCAACGTACCGCCCTCCTCAAAACAAATCAGCAAATCCGGATGCTCCAGAATATGGATGTCAGACACATCCACCCGCACCGCGCCTTCCATTTCACAAAAATCATCGGCAACGCGGACATAATAGGTGGTATTTGCAGTGGGCGAAACACTCACCTGAGTTTGTCCTTGAGCAAATATGGTTGAAAAATCAGGAGTCAGCGACCATTCAATAGAAACCGAGGCAGACGGATCTGTCAGATCCACGCGCAACATAGCCTCGTCACCTGCACAAATCACCGTATCAGGCATTGCCGTTGCCGGCAGCGGATGCACCTGCACGCGCTGCTGCAAAGTATCCACACACGCTCCGAAAGAGACCTCCAACGAATATACGGAAGTCTGGGAGGGCATGATTACGGGATTAGATATCTGCTCATTATGAATATCGGGATTCGGGAGCCAATGATACTGCGTATTGGCAAAGGGTTGCAATCCGATCTGCACAAACTCGCCCGCACAGACGGAAAGATCGGGCAATGTGTCCAACGTATTGGTCAGCACGAGGAGGGATTTGCGCAGCGTGTCCGCAAAATTGCAACTCCCCATATCCTGCACAACGAGTGTCACCACATAAACACCAGCTTGCCCATAAAAATGCACAGGAGAATATTCATTGGAGGTTGTACCATCTCCGAAATCCCAAAAATAGCTTGTGCTACTGCCTATCGTCTGCGAATGGTCTGTGAAATGCACAGAGTCGGGTGCACAGACAGTGCGCGGCATGGAGAAATCGGCCACCACCTCCGGCAAGCCGAAATCCATCTTAATCACGCCGAGATTGCAGTTCGAGCTTCCGTTCTGAGTGCTCCAGGCCCCGTTGGTGGTCGGGAAATCGCTTTGCCCACCGCAACCGGCGCAAACAGCCTGGTAAATCCTGCCCTTGCGGTCAAATCGGCTGGTGCCTCCATCCACGTGCTCACGTGCGCTGGCGACCGTAGTGCCGCCGAAGAAGCTGGCATATTTCAGCTGGGAGGCATCGTCACTGATGCAGATGAAATAGAAATCGCTACCGTCTGTAAAAGACTGGAATGCATCGTTGGTGATGGGAAGACCCGATGTGCCGCCGAAGCCGTTAAGCGGAAGTCCACCCCACCCCGACATGTAGATATTGCTGCAATAATCCACCATCAAGGCTGTGGGCGAGATATCAGGCCCCGCATTGCCCGTTCCGAAGGCCGTGGACCATATCACCGAATCCAAGGATGTGGTGAGCTTGGTCAAGAACTGGCCCGCGCCGGGAACCGAATACTGGGCATTCTGAATCCACGCATTGCCCGAGGCATTGGTCTGTCCGAACAGATGCGGATGGTTTTGGCGGTCCACCTTCACCAAATAGCATTGGTCATAATCGGACTTTCCCAAGTAAGTACTGTGGCGCAACTGGCTGCCATTTTCCGAGATATGTGCGACAAAGCCGTCAGCACTGCCCGCCAATGCAGGCTGATAAGCGTCAGCAGTTACCGGAAAATCTGCAGAGAGGGTGCCGCCGCACACATACACACTGTTATCCGAAGCCAACGCCATGCTATAACCAGCATCATCACCTGCACCCCCCAAATAGGTACACCATATCATCTGCGACAGGTCTTGATTCATTTTGAACACACAGACATCCTGCATCCCGTTGTATGTAGTATCATACGCATCAGGGGTAACCGGAAAATCCAGTGAATAGGTAGATGACACCACAAGAACATTGCTGTTTTCGTCAATCAAAATCTCACCACGATTGTCATCTGCATAATTCTTTCTCAAGACAGTGGCAATGTTAATACCATCATTCATGGAGCCGCCAACGAAAGTTGAAGCCAACAGCTCATCGCCATCAGCACTAAACTTTGAGATGACGATATCAGAGCCCTGGCCAAAAGCCAGACTGGTAGATAAATTGGTATTGGGGCCTCCGTTGAAAGATGTATCAAAAGCATTCACAGTCACCGGATAGTTCGAGGAGCCGGTAGTCCCCAGAACATACAACTCATCGTTATCATTCACATACAAGCTGTGCGGTATATCCAAAGCAGCGCCACCGATATAGGTAGAATAAATCAAGTTATTCCCCATTGCATTGAATTTAGATATCGAGATATCCGTTTGCCCACCGGCGTAATTCACTTGGTACGCGCCAAGTGTAGTGGGATAACTTACTCCGAAGCAAATACCGCCCCCGAAGAGATTGCCTTCGGAATCGTAAGTGGCAGTGTAACCCCAGTTGTCCGAAGCAGATCCCGAGTAGGAGGAAAAGACAACAACGGGGTCAATCACCAATGGCAAACTGTGATCATAATCGCCCAAACGGAAAGAGACCTGGTTCTTTTCCAACTGGTAAGAACAATGCACTTGGAGCGTGTCTCCGTTGCGGCCAATTTGATAGGCAAACGGAGGCAATTCGACAATACGAGTCACGTCCAGACCGATTATCAAATGTCCATTGGAAAGTTTCAAAGAAGAAGTCCCTTCATATTGAATTAAAATTTGTGAAGGGTCTGCGAAGGGGGCAATATGAAATTCATATTTCAGAGAATGTTCATATTGAGAAATACGCAGGTCAACTCCGCCATAGAGATCTTGGTAATTGAGCGTATGGAACAACGGCACTCGACTTGCCCAATGGGCAGGATCAGAGCCCAGATAGTAATTATGATAATGGTCGTAAGAATCACCTGGCAAAATATGCGAAGAGGATGATGCACCGACAAAAGACATACGGTAGGCGGCTGCATCAATCAGGGATTGCGATTTACCATCAAACTTATTATCATAAAAACGATGCAATTGTTCAGGGGAAAGCAACGCAAATGTAAAGGAAATATCCTCGGCAAACATAGTGCCACCATGCAGGCGTGCCGCATAGCGCACATTGGAATGCCATTGTCCGTCATTACGCACAAACTCAAGCACGTGCGTAGTCAACGTATCCACTGGCTTCGCATGTACGAAGCAGTAAGCACTGAACAATAGGATAAAGAAAAGAAAATAAAGCTTCTTCATATTCGTAAAGAGAGCGACAAAGATAATAAAAAAAGAGACCACCCTATGGGCAGTCTCTTTCTGAACGAGAATAGTAATAATTATCTTTTGACGATTCTAAAGATAGCAGCTCTATGCTCCTCACGTCTCGGATCCTGAATATTCTGCTTGTTCTGAGGATCGTTAACAGTATAAGAAGCGGTACGGATTTGGTCAGGGTTAACACCCTTTTGAATGAACAGGTCTCTAACCTTATTAGCTCTTCTCTGAGCAAGATCACGATTGTGCTCTTCTGAACCGAGGTCGCAAGTATAACCTTCAACTTCAAGAGCAAGTTTCGGATTAGCCTTCAGGATAGCAACACATCTGTCAATATTGTTATTCACGTCCTGAATCTTAGGAATATCTTTGTCAAGGTCAAAGAGAATCTTTGTTCTTGCCAACTCTTCCTGAAGGTCGCGGATAGCTTTCTTGTCATTTTCATTCAAATCTTCATCATCTTTGTCCAACAAATCACATTGAGGAACAATATAGATGTATTGAGGTTCTTGCTTGATGATGATAGGTTCAGTTCTCTTCTTCTTCATCTCCTCAAGCATTTCCTTCTGAATTTCACGCTTTGACTTCTCAACAGGATTAGCACAACACTTGATGTGAACACCAAGTTTCAAACCAACTTGAACTTGATTCCATTTTGTACGAATCTTACTGTACTCGTCGAAATTGTTCTTGTAAGTCTCAAGAATATTGGAAGCAAGCGTTCCATTAAAGGTAGGTTCACCATTCTGATCGGTGAAGACATCCAATTTCTCCTTCGGAAGAATGTCAAGGAAGTTAACTTTGCAGAAAGCGCCTACATAACCATCAGCGATGCGGCTGATTCTGAAAACGCCACCGAAATCGGCTTCAGCTCCGAAGGAACATTTAAGTTTGGAACGGACATCTTTACCATCATAAATACCGCCATTGAAGTGGTTATCCATAGGATAGTCAATATTGTAATCTTGACCAACAGGATCCTCAACAGCCCAGGTATTCATAGTACCCTCGCCCCAGAAAACATTCTTGCCTTTCAGGAAGGGGAAGTAGCCATACAGACCCAAACCAGCATAGATACCGCTACGGCCGTCGAAAATCCACTCGAATTGTGCCATCAAAGGAACTTCGATAGCCCAAATGGATTGTCTTTCCTTAAGACCGTCGGCTTTCCAGTACAGGTCATAATAGGTAACATCATTGTTGAACAGATGATCAGCATATTGAGGCATAACACCCGTGCCGCCGAAGAGAGCCTTAGCACCCACGTGGTTAAGCTCAGCACCGATGCTCAATCCCCAGTGCTCATTGAAGAAATAAGCATAGTGAATAGAAAACAGTTCGCTGATGGAATAATATTGCTTGAGATCAATTCTCCTGTAAATATTATTGGCATAACCGACACCGCCATATAGATTGATGCGATGAGGGCAGAAGGTAGAAGTAGCCACGTTTTTCACGTCGGCATTGTCATTGGTATTTTCTGTCTGTGCCTCCTGCGCGAAAGCAGTGCAACACATTGCGAAAATAAGACTGAGTACTAATAAATTCTTTTTCATAATATATTCTTTTTTTTCTTATTACTTATTAATGGTAAAACCGGTGGGTTAGTGGCCGAAACCACTAACCCAGGGTTTCAAATTATTTTACGATAACGAATTTAACAGTCTTTGTTTCGCCGTTAGCCAAGGTGATGCGACCGAAGTACGTACCAGCAGCCTTGAAACCAGCAACCTTCGTGATAGGCTCAACGTTGGAGATGTGGTTCACAATAGCACCGATAGCGTCGTAAATATCGAGAGTAGCATCAACAAGCTCTTCAGCAGTCAGATCAAGTTCGATGGTGACAACCTGTTGTACAGTTGCCGGAACAGGATAAACCTTGACAGAAGTGCTAGAGGAGAAGTACTGCTCGCAAGTACGATAGGTAACTATGCTACCGTCAGCATCTTTGGAAACAACCTCGATAGAATAGAAGCCGTTAAGACCGCCTTCTTCTTGGTAGTTCTTATAGATAGCACCCGGGATGAGTTCACCATTTCTGTACCATTGATAACTTACGAAGGTGTGACCACCGTTGGTAGCAGGATTGTTGTTGATAATCACAACATCGTCCCATCTTTGCATCATGAACGGAGTAGTGCCGTCAGAGAAATCAGAGCTGAAGACAGGTCTTCTCACAATGATGTCGTAGTTACAACCACCCACGGAGAACACTGCATTGTAATCACCAGGAACCTCAGGAGTAGCGAATGTAGCTGTGTTGTTAACAATCGTACCCGTGACAACCATACCGTTGTCGTAAGTAACGGTGAAGTCAGCGTCAGCCGTACCTGAAATCATGTTGAAGTTAATCGTTACCTCATTCACGTCACACTCAGCCATGAAGAGCTTATCATTGAATTGGATATCGTTAACGAAGACGGTAGCGATAGCATTCAGACCAAGTTCTCCATTGTCGCAATAGTTGTCGGACAGGTAAGAGATTCTGTACTGGGTAGTATGATCAGGACTTACATAGATTGTATAATCGTTGGTGTAAGAATCATACATCTGAGTAGAACCATTGGACAAATCTGTCACGATGAAGTGGAACGGAGCAGTACCGGTGAAGTGGATTGTCAGAGCAGCGTTGTCGTCAGAAACATTGGCACAGATGATAGAGCCGTCACCGCTGACGAATGCAGCTGTAGGCAGTTCATGAACTGTGAGGAATGTAGAGACTTGGTCACTGTTGGTGAATGAACAGCCACTACCGAGGATGCTGCCTTGGTAAGGAACGTAAGTAGGATAGTAGGTGTAAACACCAGGAACTTCAGGAGTATGGGTAGCGTCACCACCGAAGTTAGCAACATTGGAAGGAACGCCGTTGTATTCAACAACCCACTGGATATGACCATTGGTATTGCCATTCATATCGGTCACACCGCCAGTGATGTGAGCGTGCAGTTGCACTTCCTCACCGAGGCAGATGTTGCCAACAGGATAAACCACAGCAGCATCCCAGTTAGGTCTTGCATTAACCACGACTTGCAGAGGCTCAGAAGCAGCCACACCGCAACCGTTAGCATACTGACCAACAGGAGTAACGTAAGCAACATAGTTGTAGTTGCCAACAGTGTTCAAGGTCTCAGTGATTTGGTTCTGAGGCAGAGTGCTGTTGTTGGTAGCCACAGTATTGTTGTTGTTCTTCCATACATAAGTGTAAGAACCGTAGATGTCACCGTTGGTGAAGTTGCCAACACTGTTACCAGCGTTCAGCACAGTAGCGGTAAGTGTGATATTACCACCCTCGCAGAGTGCGAGACCATCAGCAGAGGTGAGGCCGATAACCGGAGTCTCAGCAACACGCACCACAACTGCATCAGACCAATCGGACTGACAGTTGAGAGCCTGATCTTGCGTCATGACCATAACCTTGAAGTTGTAAGTACCAGCGGCCAGCGGAGCAGATTGATAAACATTACCATTAGCACCGTTGATTGTATTGCCACCGACTTGCCATACGTAGGTCAGAGGAGCGTTGGAGGCATTCGTGCCGACAGTAGCGGTGAGCGTAGGAGCAGCACCGGCACACATCGTTGTGAAGTCAGCCGTAGCAGAAACTGTAGGTTGAGCAACCACAGCGACAGGTTGTGTCAAGGAAGCTGTGCTCGTACAGTTCAGGGTGAGTTGTGAAGAAGTCACAACCACATTAGCGTTGATGTTACCTTCCGTAACCATGTAAGCAGGAACGGTAATCGTTTGAGCCGTGGAAGCGATCTGTTGACCGTTGACTGTCCAAGCGTAGTTGAATCCAGTGTAATCGCTAGCATTGTGGTTAGCAGTCAGTTCGACATGACCACCGGCGCAGACAACTGCATTGTCAGCAGAGATGGTGACAGTAGGTCTTGCCATCACAGTCACATAGACATTGCTGTTGGACTGAGCGTTACAGCCAGAGTTCACATCAGCAGAAACGATAGAAACATTGAACAGGTAACCATTCAGGCTAGCAGGAAGTTCTGCTGCAGAAGGAGCGAATGTAGGCTCATTGTTGGTGTAGGAATAACTGTTAGTACCGTTAGTCCAAGTCCAAGTGTAGGTGTAGTCACCAGCAGCAGGATAGTTGTTGCCTTCCGGAGAAACTGTAGCATTCACGCGAACCACATCGCCTTCGCAAACCACATTGTTAACAGAAGTAGTGGAAACAACCACGGTAGGATCGTCAACAATTGCAGTGTAGAAAGAGCTGGAGTTAGCGGAGCACTCAGAACCGTTCACCTGGCTCGTCACAGCGACGAAGTAGGTGTGGTTGCCGTCAGTCAACAACGGAGATGTTGTATAACGAGTGGAGGTAGCACCAGTGATAGCTACGTCAGCACCGTCAATCTTCTCATACCATTGGAAGGTAGGATTGTCATTCGGAAGAATTGCATTGGTAATAGTAGCTTCCAAAGTGGTAGTACCGCCTTCGCAAACCGTAGCATTGTTCAATGCGCTCACGACAACGTTGTAAGAAGGAATAACAGGAACTGCGAAGGTATCGGAAGCGGTTTCGCAACCAGAACCAGTTTGTCTGACAATCACACGGTAAGAGTTGATGTCATTGACAGAGAGGATACCTGTATTCAAAGTAGGATTGGTTTCGCCAACCAAGATGGTCTCATTTCTGTACCACTGATAAGAAGGCTCACCGTAACCACCTTGAACTGTAGCAACTAACATAGTGTTACCACCGTCGCAAACGGTCTCAGGATAGGTCGGAGCTACGATAATGTTGACCACAGGATCAGCAACAACCAGCTGGTTGACATGCATTGAAGTAGTGGCACAACCGTATGCGTTAGCAGAAACCTCAACCCAGTATGCGAAGGAATCAGTAGCTTGGTTAGCAGGCAGTACGTAGAAGTTCTCAGTCGTTGTAGCGAACGGAGTCTCAGTACTGAGGTTGTTATACCAATTATAAACGTAAGGTTCAATACCATTGACATTGTTGACACCGCCCTGGACATCCACTGTGAGAGTGGAGATACCGCCTTGGCAAATGATAGGATTGTCGATAGACAGCGTGACAACAGGGTCAGCAACAACCGTGACAACAGGAGCGTCAACCACGATCTGGCAACCAGGCAGAGAGTTCACAACTACCTTATACTGGTAAGGCTGTTGATTACGGGCAGGAGAAACAGTCAACGTAGCGTTGGTTTCGTCAGCCATCAACTGATTGTTATAATCGTACCATTGATAGGTGTAATCAAGTGTGGTAGGTTGAGGATTTGCACTGAAGGTAACCTCACCGCCTTCGCAGATAGTCGTAGGACCGTCAACTGTAACTGTAACGACAGGATCAGGAATCACGACAACGTCGGCGTCATCAGAGGTAACAGAGATACAACCCGGCATTTCGAAGGCCACGATAGCATTGTAAGTATGCGTTGTGCCAGAGGTCAAACCAGGCTCTTGGTGATAGGTAGGACCAAATGCACCAGGAATCAAAACACCATCCATCATCCAAGCGTAAATAGGCGTACCGTATTCGCTATAATCGTTGATAATGGCAAGGTCAACATCACCGTTGGAACAAATCATAGGATTGTTAACAGTAATGATAGGAGCTTCAGGAGTAGCATGAACCGTTACAGTGAACTCGTCAATGTCGTAACATTCAGAGGTGGTTTGCTGAACCAGAACACCGATAGTCGTGGTTTCAGACAAAGTAGTGGTGTAACGGAATCCTGTAGCACCAGGGATATTGTAGCGGTAGGATGTGGACACAGTGTCATAGACATAACCACCACCAGGTAAGTAGTCAATAGCGAGGATTTCAGTTGCTGTTCTGATTTCATACCATTGGAAGGTCATGTTATCAGCATTATAATCATTCAAGTTAGCTTGCAGCGTAACCTCACCATTTTCACAAATGTCAGTCACATTAGCAGTAATGTTAACTTCAGGTTTCGGATATACATACACCTCGTAAGGAGCAGACATGGAAGCGCAGGCGTTAGCAACATTATCTCTTTCAACATTAACTGTGACTACGTAAGCCTCATCGCGCGGATAGAGATATTCTGCGAAGAATCTGCTGTCGCCCAAGTTGTAAGCGGTATTAGGTCTTACCATACCGTCAACGTACCAAGTGTAGTGCAGGTTGCCGATAGCTTGACCGATAGTGTCAACATTAGCAATCAAGAAGGTATAATCGGTTTCGCAAACGTGTTGATCGCCAGTGATGGCCACAACAGGATTACGATAGATTGTCAAAGCATTAGCATCAACCGGCAGTGAAGTACAACCAGGTTGTTCAAGTGTTACAACAGCTGTGTAAACGAATTGCTGTGTATTCTGATCAACTGTGGTCGGAGTGTCAAACAGAATGCGGTTGGTAGCGCCCGGAATTCTGATACCATTTCTGTACCATGTGTAAACATCGGTAGAAGTAGCAGTGTAGTTCTGAGGAATAGCCTCAACGCGAACCTGTGCACCTTCGCAAGCGATGTAGTCAGAAAGAACAACGGCATCGATAATAGGATCAGGATTGACAACTACAACTACCTCGTCGCTAGAAGCAATACAGAGAGAATTTCTCTGGAGAGCAGTCATTCTATAACGGTGTGTGCCAAGGGCAGGAACAACGGTATAGGTCATCTCAGTAGCCGTAGGAATCAGGACGTCATTGTCATACCAGTGGAATTCAAGCATTTCTGCATTGTAGTCATCCAGATTTGCAGTGAGGGTGATCTCACCACCGATACAGATGTTGTTCTCTGTAACAGTAGCGTGAACGATAGGATTGTCATTAACGTGGATGAGAGCCTCATCTCTTGTGGTACAACCGTATTCGTTAACCAACTCTACGGAGAAGCTGTAAGGATAATCTCTGTAAGGTCTGGTCAGCTTGATGGAATCATTGTGAGAACCCATCATAGTACCATCGGCGAGAACTTGGTTGTCCTCATACCATGTGAAGCTATAAGTGCTCGTAGGAGCAGGAGTGACGTTTGCATACATCACGATGTTGTCTGTCAAGGTGTCGCACACGATAGGATCGGTAACCAGCACGAGAACAGGGTTCGGGAGAACCGTGATCGTGTTGTAGCCATTGGCATTGGACTCGCAACCGGCAGCCGTCTGACGAACTGTCACGGTGTAGTCGTATGTCGTAGGATCACCGTTGATGGCTTGAGGTGTCTCTTGATATACAGAGTCAACTGCGCCCGGGATCACCTGGCCATTGCGGTACCATGTGTAAACCTCACCGCCTCTTACACCGCCACTGATATGAGCGGTCAAGGTCACGAAGCGGCCTTCGCAAATCGTATCATTACCTTCGGCAAGGTCAGTGGTAACGCTCGTGATAACAGGATCAGCGTTCACAGTCACTGTAACAGTGTCGCTGCTTGCAATACAGAGTGAATTTCTCTGGAGTGCTGTCATGTTGTACTTGTGCTCGCCAAGAGCAGGAACAGTGGTGTAAGTCAGCTCAGTAGCCGTAGGAATCAACACACCATTGTCATACCAGTGGAACTCAAGCATATCAGCATTGTAGTCATCCAGATTTGCAGTGAGGGTGATCTCACCACCGATACAGATGT
>R23__coassemble_442_pt1 | contig 28107 bp, 23 predicted proteins | sample R23__metabat2_high_PE_022 | metagenome-assembled genome bin R23
ATGTACCCCGTGTACCCTTCACCGTTCACCTTTTACCTCATTCACCCCATGTACCCCGTGTACCCTTCACCGTTCACCTTTTACCTCATTCACCCCATGTACCCCGTGTACCCTTCACCGTTCACCTTTTACCTCATTCACCCCATGTACCCCGTGTACCCTTCACCGTTCACCTTTTACCTCATTCACCCCATGTACCTCATGCACCCACTTCTCTTTTCCCCTTCGAAATGATTACTACCGCTCCCAATATCAGAATTATGCCGATGGCGAGGTTGAGCGTGAAGGGTTCGTTGAAAACAAAGATGCCGATGAGGACGGCGGTGAGCGGTTCCAGAGCACCGAGTATGGCAGTGGCAGTGGAACCCACATATTTGGCAGCATACACCATCAGCACCAAGGCGAAGATGGCGGGCACTATGGCCAACCAGCCGACATAGAACCAACTGGTGGCAGTTTGTGGCAATTTGAGCGGCAATCCGGCAATCAGTGAGTACACCACCATGCCCAAAGCGCAATAGAAGAGCACGTAGAAATTGATTTTGAACGAGGACATCTGCAGATTGCTCCGGTTGACCAATATGATGTACAAGGCATACGATAGCGCCGAAGCCAGCACCAGCACCACGCCAATTGTCGATAACGTGCCCGCATTGTCGCTCCAGTAGAGCAGAGCCACACCCACGCCCGACTGCACCAGCGCGCAAACGGTTGTCCATGCGATGCGCTCGCGGAAAAACACCGCCATGATGACGGCCGTCATCACCGGATAGGTGAACAATATGGTGGAGGCCACGCCCGCAGCCATGTAGTGAAAACTCAAATAGAGCGTTAAAGAGGAGACAATGAACAGCAGTCCCAATCCTGTCAGTGCGGTGAACTCCTGTCGGGTGACCTTCAGCGACTCCTTGCGGAAGAGCATGACGATGGCAATGATGACCCACGCCAGACCGAAGCGGTAAAACAGCACACTGTTGGTCTGCATGCCCTCTGCGTACAGTTTCAACGCACCCAAAGGATTTGTGCCATAGCAAACCGCCGCGGCAATGCCCGCCAAAGTCCCGATGAGCTTTCGGTTACGCATTACTTGCCTCCTCCTTCACCCCATGTTTCCCTTGTACTTCATGCACCCCTTTCATCCTCAGATTCGCCAGCATAATGACGGCAAACGCACCCCAGAACGGCAACGAGAGTTTGTCTGTATCCAAAAAATTATTGAGAAAACCATGGACAAAGTAGGTGACTAATGCCAATGTCATCATCAAAGCCATCAGACGATCGGTCTTGTCCTTGCTATGGTTGTAGGTGCGTATGCCGATGAACAGGCTCACGAACACGAGGGCAATGACAGTGAGCAGTCCGGGAAATCCCGTTTCGGCGCACGGGCCGATGTACTCGCTGTGCGCGTTGCCTCCGTCGCCGAAATCCGTCGTGATGATGGTCTTGAACTGGCTCTTCTGAAAAGGTGCATAGACAAACTGGTAGGTGCCCGGCCCCCATCCCGTCAGCGGACGCTCGCGAATCATCCCGAACGCGGAAGTCCAGCGGTTCAACCGCTCCACATTGGAAGCGTCCGTGCTGATGTTGGAAATGGACTGCAACTGCTCTGTAAGATTGCCGGAAGCATCCTGACTGTTGCGGCTCATCTTGTACAGAATATCACTGGCGGAATAGTAGAGGAATGTGCCAACAATCAGAGATCCTGCCAACAACCATGACAGCTTGATGCGCAACTTGAGGACAATCAGTACGCCGATAGCCACCACCAAACTGATCCAAGCCGCGCGACTGAAGGAAAGGTAGAACCCCATCAGCAGAATGGCTGTCAATACGGCATAGAAGATTTTCATCCCTTTGGAGTTGTCGGGAAGGAAAAAGCAACTGGCCGTGATGGGCAGGAAAAACGCCAACACCGCACCGTATGCCGTGTGGTCGTTGTAAAACGGACTCATGATAAAATGGCCGTGAAAATCATCAAAGCCGGTTAGCGAATGCTTGTAGGTAGTGATAAGCACCACGATGGCCAATGCCACTGCATAGCAGTTGAAATAACGCACAACCTTCTTTTTATCATCTTTCACAAACTGTATCAGCATCCAGTAGCAGGCAGTGGTGAACCAAATCTTGGAAAGCCAGAACTTGATGGAAACCACCGGCAGTTCGCTGGTGATACAGGTAAGCAGCATCCAGCCCAAATAGACAAAGATGGCAATGGAGATCGGATGAGACACGATTTTCGGATCCAACCGTAAATCATAGATGATACGGCAAAGAAACAGGAACGTGAGCGAAATCATGATGACCTCCGACGGCAATGACAATCCTAAATGGATGTTCTGGCTCGACAAGATAATGGAGAACGGAGTGCAGAAGGCCATCAAGTACATGAGCAGATCGACCCGGAACATCAAAAAGTATATCAGAAAAGCCGCGCCAGTCAGCACAGGAACAATGGGCTTTTCCTGCACGATGGCGTAGGCGTTGACAGGGACAATCAATATGCAGAAGCCGACAGTCAGCCACTGCTTCAAGGAGAGCCTACTCAACAGATTCTTCAGCTTTTCCAGAAGGCTTTTCTTCAATTTTATCAATCATTAAGAGAACAATGACGGAAAGAATCAGCACCGACAGCGTCGAAATCAGAACGACGAGAGATCTTTTCGGATAGCATTTCTTGTCGGCCACAATCGGGCGTTCCACCACGAACTTGACCGGCATGGAACCTTTCATGTCGAGGCGTGCGTCCAACATCTTCTGCTTGCAAAGGGCCTGGTATTTCAGGAACGTGTATTGCATGTTTTGCAGAGCGTCGAGGCGCGGTCCCCAAAGGCTCAGTTTCTCCTGCTCCTTGGCCAGTCTGTTGATGGCGGCAGTGTTGCCTTGTGCCACGGCAATGGCATATTGCTGCATCACACGCTCGGATTGAGCCTCCACATCGAAGACCCCGTTCTGCATACAAATCTGTATGGAGTCGTCAATGCGGCGCACCTCGCGGTCGATGGAGTCCATCTGCTCGCAAAGAGCATGGTAGGCTGCCACGGCGCGCTCGCGCTCCGTACGGTTCTTGATGGTATCCAGCAAACGAAGTATGTCGTTCGTCATTTGACACGCAATCACCGGATCATGGTCCTTCACGGCAATGGAAATGGCTCCGAAATTGGTACGCTTGACCTCAATCTCATTCTTCATGATCTTCATGATCTTCGTGTACCAGCCTTTGGAATTGGTATCAATGTCGTAATGCTCCGTCAAGTTGTAGCGTTTGATCAGGGAGTCCTTAATCTCGCGCGCGTCCAGCAACTGCATCATCTGCTCGGTTTCTTCCTCCGAAGCGTACGCCTTGATGTCCAAACGCTCATTGTAGTTCTCCTCATTTAAAAGGATCTTGGCCATCGAGTTGGTACGCGGGGCATAAATCACCGCTGTGGACTGATATTTAGGCTTGATGAAGAAGGAACAAACGGCAGATACCACAATCGTGACAGCGCAGATGACAAGCAACCATTTGCGTTTCGCCCAAATGAACTTCATCAGGCTAAAGGAGTTGTATTGATTATTTTCCATTAACAGGATTTTTAAGTTGAATATTCAATTCGTCTAATTGTGCTTCGCTTACGGGAGTGGGAGCCGGCAACATGGTGTCGCGACCGGCGTTGTTCTTCGGAAACGCGATAAAGTCACGGATGGTGTCGCAATCGGACAACACTGCGCACATACGGTCGAAACCGAATGCGATGCCACCGTGAGGCGGAGCGCCATACTTGAACGCGTCAATGAGGAAGCCGAACTGGCTCTGTGCCTGCTCGTCGCTGAAATTCAACGCCTTGAACATGCGCTTTTGCAATTCCGGATTGTGGATACGGATGGAACCGCCGCCAATCTCGGAACCGTTGATCACAAGGTCGTATGCATTGGCGTTCACCGCACCCGGGTTGCTCTCCAACATGCTCTCATGCTCGGGCTTCGGTGCCGTGAACGGATGGTGCATGGCATAGAAGCGTTGCGTCTCCTCGTCCCATTCCAGCAACGGGAAATCCACAACCCACAGCACTTTGTACTCACCAGCCTTGCGCAAGCCCAGACGGTTGCCCATCTCCAGACGGAGCACGCCGAGTTGCGTGCGGGTCTTCATGGCCTTGCCGGACATGATGAGAATGAGGTCGCCGGCCTTGGCCTCGCAGCGTTCTGCCACGGCCTTCAGGTCGTTCTGGTCGTAGAATTTGTCCACTGAAGACTTGAACGTGCCATCGGCGTTGCAGAGGATATAGACCAATCCGCCTGCACCCACCTGCGGGCTCTTCACGAACTCTACCAACTGGTCAAGTTGCTTGCGGGAGTAGTTGCCACAGCCGTCAACCTTGATGCCGGCCACCAACTCTGCCTCGTTGAACACTTTGAAATCCTTGTGCTGAAGCAGATCGTTCAATTCCACAAAACGCATTCCGAAACGGGCATCCGGCTTGTCGGAACCATAATACTTCATGGCATCGGCCCAGGTGATGCGTTCCACGGTATCCAATTCTATATTCTTGAAAGTCTTGAAGATGTGTTTCACCAAACCTTCAAAGATGTTGAGGATGTCTTCTTGTTCGATGAAGGACATTTCGCAGTCGATTTGCGTGAATTCCGGCTGGCGGTCGGCGCGGAGGTCCTCATCGCGGAAGCAGCGCACGATCTGGAAGTAGCGATCCATGCCGGCAATCATCAGCAACTGTTTCAGCGTCTGCGGCGACTGCGGCAGGGCATAGAATTCGCCCTGGTTCATGCGCGAGGGCACCAGAAAGTCGCGCGCGCCCTCCGGCGTGCTGTTCACGAGGAACGGCGTCTCAATCTCCAAAAAACCGTGCTCGCTCAGGTATTTGCGAATCACCAGTCCCAGCTTGTGGCGGAAAATGAGGTTGTTCTTCACAGGCGTGCGACGGATATCCAGATAACGGTACTTCATCCGCAACTCGTCACCACCGTCAGAAACATCCTCGATGGTGAACGGAGGCACGGCAGATTCGTTGAGCACGTTGACCTCGGTCACGTCAATCTCGATGTCGCCCGTCGGGATATTCTTGTTCTTGCTGTAACGCTCTATCACGGTGCCGGTGACCTGAATCACCCACTCGCGACCCATCTTCTCCACCTTTTCGCAGAGCTCGGGGCGTTGTTCGTGGTTAAATGCTAACTGCGTGATACCGTAACGGTCGCGCAAATCAATGAAAATCATGCCGCCCAAATGGCGCACTTTCTGAATCCATCCGCACAGTGTAACTGTTTGGGAAACGTTGGCGATAGTGAGTTCGCCGCAATTATGTGTTCTTAACATTATACTTATGTTTTAATGAGGCGCAAAAATAATAAAAATAGCAATATCAAGATGCCGACCACAAGACACAGGTAACCGGTTTGAAAATAAAATGAGTAATTGCCAAAATAATTTCAGGTGGGAAATGTGTTATCATGGATGAAAATAGGTGGGACAGTACGGTTACCTGTTCACGAAACACGCGGCAAAAATAATAAAAATTTAAATACATCCGAATTTTAAATAAAGAATTTTTAAAATTTTATTAACAATATACAGCCCGAAAAAATAGTACCTTTGCGGCCGCAAAAGAAACAAGATGACCCCCGAAGAAAAGATATTATCAGAATTGAATGATCAGCAGCAATTAGCGGTGAGACAAGTGGATGGACCAGTAATGGTAATTGCCGGGGCAGGCTCGGGCAAGACCCGCGTGCTGACCTACCGCATCGCCTACATGTTAGCGCACCACGTAAATCCCTATAGGATATTGGCCCTGACGTTCACCAACAAGGCCGCCGCCGAAATGCGCGCCCGTATCGTGAACCTCGTGGGCGGCGATGTGGCCAAGGCCGTCACCATGGGCACCTTCCACTCCGTATTCTACCGCATACTCCGCGCCGAAGCCGACAAACTGGGTTACACCCACAATGTGACGGTTTATGACACCGACGACTCCAAATCCTTAATCAAGAACATCGTCAAGGACATGAACCTGGACCCGAAAATATACGCGCCCAACTACGTGCTCAACCGCATCTCCATGGCCAAGTCCAACCTGCTGTCGGCACAAGAGTACGCCGACAACGCGGAAATCATGGCCGCCGACCGCACCGCGGGCAAATCCAGAATCGCAGAAATCTTCGCCGCATACAACATCCGCCTGAAAAACGCGGACGCCATGGATTTCGACGACCTCCTGTATTATATGAACGTCCTCCTGCGCGACTTTCCGGATATGCTCTACAAATACCAGAACCGTTACAACTACATTCTGGTGGATGAGTATCAGGACACCAACTTCGCCCAGTACCTCATCGTGAAAAAACTGGCGGCCATCAACCAGAACATCTGCGTGGTGGGCGACGACGCGCAGAGCATCTACGCTTTCCGCGGGGCCGACATCCAGAACATCCTCAACTTCCGCCGCGACTACCCCAACGCCAAGATTTTCAAACTGGAACAGAATTACCGTTCCACCCAGAACATCGTGAACGCTGCCAACGCCATCATCAAGTACAACAAGGACCAGATGCCGAAAGAGGTGTGGACCGACAACGAGTCAGGCGAGAAGATCAACCTGATACGCTCCGCCAGCGACAACGACGAGGCTCACGCCGTGGCCAACGCCATCTTCGAGATCAAAATGAACCAACACGCCGCCAACCGCCAGTTCGCCATCCTCTACCGAACCAACATCCAGTCCCGAACACTGGAAGAGGCGATGGTAAAACGGCACATCCCCTACAAAATCTACGGCGGGCTTTCATTCTACAAACGCAAGGAAATCAAAGATGTGCTGGCTTATTTCAGACTGACCGTCAACCATTTCGACGAGGAATCGCTGCGTCGGGTCATCAACTACCCCATGCGCGGAATCGGCGACACCACCGTTTCCCGAATTGCAGCAGCAGCCAGCGAAAGCGGCGCCCATTTCTGGGATGTGGTGAGCGAACCCCAACTATTTAATCTGGGCGTCAACGGCCCCACGATGAACCGGCTGGTGGAATTTGCCGACATGATCAAAGGCTTTACCGCGCAATTGCAGAACACCAACGCATACGAATTAGGCAAACAGATTGTCATCAAAACCGGCATTGCCAAAGCCTTGAAGGAAAACACGGACGAGAAAGAGCGCGTGGATCATGTGGAAGAGCTTCTGGACGCCATGAAAGGTTTCACCGAGAAAGAGCCCGAAAGCAATTTCGACGAGGCTACCGGCGAAATCATAGAGGAATATTTCCCCTCACTGGATCACTTCATGGAGTCCATCGCGCTGCTGAGCGACGAGGAGGAGAACAATGCCGGAGAGGAGGAGGACGTGGTGAAGCTGATGACCATCCACTCGGCCAAGGGTCTGGAGTTCGACTATGTGTTCATCACGGGATTGGAGGAAAACCTGTTCCCGTCATCTTTATGCGTGAACTCGCGCCAAGAGATGGAGGAAGAGCGCCGGTTGTTCTACGTCGCACTCACGCGGGCACGCAAGCAGGTGACGCTCACCTGCGCGCAGACACGCTACCGCTTCGGCTCGCTGCAGTTCTGCGAGGACAGCCGTTTCCTGGAGGAGATACCGGCCAAATTCCTGAACGTGACCCACAAGGCATCGGAAGGTCAGGGCGCTTTCTCGCGCCGGAGCGAGGCTCCTTGGTCGGCAAAGTCGGAGTTCGGCTTCCGCCGGCAATCGGAAAGTGCGCCGCGCACGGCTTCCACCTACCACACCGCCTCCGCACCGAAGCCGAAAGTGAAAACCCAATCGGAAGTGCGCCTCGACCAAGTGGGCACACCCGCCGCCTTCGACCAGATAGTACCCGGCGTGCGCGTGTATCACAGCAAGTTCGGCTTCGGAAACGTAATCTCGGTGGAAGGAGCGGGCCCCGACGCCAAGGCACAGGTCGCCTTCGACACCGTGGGCACCAAAACCCTGCTCCTGAAATTCGCAAAATTGGTCATACCTAATTAATTTCGCCTATGTTATTCAGAACCAATATCCCAGCTCCACAATTCCCGTTCAAGATAGGATTCGACGACCGCATCATGCTGCTCGGTTCCTGCTTTTCGGACAATATCGGCAGCTATTTCGACCGGCACCGCTTCCAGGTGTGCTCAAACCCCTTCGGCGTGCTCTTCAACCCTGTGTCCATCGACCACTCCCTCCGCATCCTGATGGAGCCGGAGACCTTCGACAAAGACCGCTATTTCTATCGCAACCGCGACTTGTGGGTAAGTTTCGCGCATCACGGACGCTTCTCGCGCGAGAATTTTGAGGTCTTCGAGAAAAACATCGACGACCAACTGGCATACGCCGCCGACTTCCTTACCCGCACCGACTATCTGTTCGTGACCTTCGGCACCGCGTTCTGCTACAAGTTCATCCCCCGCGACCTGATTGTGTCCAACTGCCACAAAATCCCCAACTTCAAATTCGACCGCATGCGCTTGGATATAAAGAAGATCGTATCTCTTTGGAACACCACTTTACAGAAACTGAAAGAGGTGCGTCCGGACATGAAAATCATCTTCACTGTGAGCCCGGTGCGGCACGCCGGCGAGGGCATGCACGAAAACACACTGAGCAAGTCCGTCCTCCTGCTGGCCGTGGAAAAGCTGGTGGACAACGAGACTACTTTCTACTTCCCCGCATACGAATATCTCATTGACGATCTTCGCGATTATCGCTTCTATGCCAAAGACTTATGCCATCCCAACGACCTGGCGGTGGACTATCTGGAGGAAAAGGTTTCCGAGTCATTTTTCACAGTGGAAACCCAAGAGAAGGTGCGCCTGATCCGGCAGGAGAACAAATTCCTCAACCACCAGCGTTTCAGACGAGACTAATTTGGTGATTTTTTGTTCGTTTGCCTCTTGACAAACAACATTTTTTGTTGTACTTTTGCCAGCCCAAATATTGTACAATGAAATTATCCGAATTTAAGTATTATCTGCCTCAGGATCTGATTGCTCTATATCCTACGGAGGAGCGCGATGAGGCACGTTTGATGGTGCTCGATCGCAAGACCAAAACCATTGAGCACAAATTATTCAAGAATGTCATTGATTATTTCGACGAAGGCGACCTGTTCGTTATGAACAACACACGCGTGTTCCCCGCCTTGCTGTATGGCGAGAAGGAACAGACCCGCGCCAAAATCCGCGTCTTTTTGCTCCGCGAGCTGGACGAGGAGAGCCGCCTCTGGGACGTGCTCGTGGATCCTGCCCGTAAAATCCGTATCGGCAACAAGCTCTGTTTCTGCGAGGACGACAGTCTCGTGGCCGAGGTTATCGACAACACCACTTCGCGCGGGCGCACGCTCCGTTTCCTTTTCGACGGCGACCACGATGCTTTCAAGAAAAAACTGATGGACTTGGGCACCACTCCCCTGCCAGAGGATATCCAACGTCTGCGAGAGATAAAACCCGAAGATGAGGAATACTACCAGACCATCTACGCTACCGAAGAGGGCGCGGTGGTGGCTCCGGCGGCCGGCTTCCACTTCAGCCGCGAACTCCTCAAACGTATGGAACTGAAGGGCATCGAACGCACGTATGTGACACTGCACGCCGGTTTGAGCAACTTCAACGACATTGACGTGGAAGACCTCTCCAAGCACAAACCCGACTCCGAGCGCATGATCATTCGCGCCGATGTGGCCGATACCATCAACAAGGCTAAAGACGACGGCCATAAGATAGTCGTGGTGGGCACCACCACCACCAAGGCACTGGAATCTTCCGTCTATGCCAACGGCCATGTCAAAACCACCCAGATGAACGGCAAGGAGGATGCCTGGACCAACAAGTTCATCTATCCGCCCTACAGATTCATGGTGGGCGACGCCATGATCACCAACTTCCACGCCTCCCAAAGCTCCATGCTCATGATGGTGGCTGCCTTCGGCGGCTATGAATTCGTGATGCGCGCATACAAAGAGGCCGTGGCCGAGAAATACAGATTCCTCACCTACGGTGACGCAATGCTGATTATTTAACATTTATTAAAATATTCCCACTATGGCAAAATCATACGAAGCAGCAGGCGTTCGTCTGGAAGCCGGATACGAGTCCGTGCGCCTGATCAAGAAACACATCTCCCGCACCAACCGTCCGGGCATGATGGGCAACATCGGCAGTTTTGGCGGCATGTTCGACCTGGCCTCCCTGAACTACAAGGAGCCCGTATTGGTGAGCGGCACCGACGGTGTCGGCACCAAACTGAAAATCGCTTTCATGATGGACAAGCATGACACCATCGGTCAGGACGCCGTGGCCATGTGCGTCAACGACGTGCTCGCGCAAGGCGCCGCCCCGCTGTTCTTCCTGGATTATATCGCCGTGGGCAAGAACGAACCCACCAAAATCGAGCAGATCGTGAAAGGCGTGGCCGACGGCTGCGTGCTCTCCAACTGCGCCTTGATAGGTGGCGAAACGGCAGAAATGCCCGATATGTACGACGAGGACGAATACGACATCGCCGGTTTCACGGTGGGCGCAGTGGAGAAATCCAAGCTCATCGACGGCAGCCAAGTAAAGGTCGGCGACCTGCTCATCGGCCTCGCTTCCTCCGGCGTACACTCCAACGGATTCTCCCTTGTCCGCAAGATTGTCTTCAAAGACAACCAACTGGACCTCAACACGCAATATGAAGGCCTCCCTGACACGCTGGGCAATGTGCTCCTCACCCCCACCCGCATCTATGTGCGCCCGGTGCTAGAGGTGTTAAATAAAGTAAACATCCATGCCATCTGCCATATTACCGGCGGCGGCTTCGATGAAAACATTCCTCGCGTGCTGCAACCCGGACAAGGCATCTTTGTGGAAGAAGGCACATGGGATATGCCCGCCATCTTCCCGTTCCTCGAAAAATACGGCAAAGTGGAACACCGCGAGATGTTCAACATCTTCAACATGGGCATCGGAATGGTGCTCGTGGTGGATCCCAAAGACCGCGAAGAAGTGCTCGGCATGTTCGCCAACCTCGGGGAGAAAGCCTTCGTCATCGGCAAGGTGACTGACAAAGAAGGCGTGGATATTAAACTCCTGTAAGCATGAAACGGCTGATTATTCTGTTTCTCTGTCTGACCTGCAGCCTGATGGCTGTGGCCCAACAAGAAAACGACAACACAAAAGTCAAAGTCGGCGTTAGAGTGGGCGGAGTCGGATCCTATTACATCGCCCCGAAAGGACAAAGCATCAGCCTCAATCCTTCCGACGACTATGCAGAACGCTCCATGAAAATCGGCGCTACTGCCGGCTTGTCCATCGATATTCCCCTGACTCAAAAACTCCACCTGCAAACCGGCCTCATGTATTCCATGCAACGGAACGGCGAGCACGGGTTTGGCAAAGACAGCTTGTTCGAGCCCAAAACTGAATATGACGTGGATGCATACATAAAGTATCGTTCCCATCATCTCAAGCTGCCTGTGATGCTGATGTATCACGTTTCCACAAATCCCAATCATTTCTGCCTCGGCGCAGGCGTGTTTGCGGATTTCGCAATGGGAGGAAGGCTCAATTATTCGGCATCGGCACGGCCCACGGAGGGCGACAGCTATCTGTTTGAGGGCGATTTCAATCCGTATGAAGCTGGCAACAAGTATCTTTACTACCATCCGACCAATGATCCTTTTTCACAAAAGATGCTTGTTGGCAATGGTGCTTACTTCAAGCGGTTCAATCTCGGCGTGTCGGCTGAAATCGGGTATAACATCTCCAAATTTTATATCGGCGCGCATCTGGATGTCGGCGTGCTGAACATGGCCCGTCCGGAAGTATGCGGTGAAAACTACAAGCAGCGTCCACTGGATGTGCAGGTGTTAATAGGCTACAATATCAATTAATTATGAAATACATAGGACCGCACGTCAGTGCTACCGGCGGCGTGGAAAACGCCCCGTTGAATGCCATGGCCGTTGGCGCAACCGCCTTTGCCCTGTTCACCAAGAACCAACGGCAGTGGGTGTCGCCGCCACTGTCGGCAAAATCCATTGACGCCTTCAAGGCCAACTGCGAGAAGTCCGGCATCACGCCCGACTTCATCTTGCCGCACGACAGCTACCTCATCAACCTTGGGCAACCCGAAGAAGAGGCGTTGCAGAAATCGCGCAATGCCTTTTTCGATGAAATGAAACGCTGCGAGCAACTGGGGTTGAACATGCTGAACTTCCACCCGGGCAGCCACCTCAACAAGATTTCGCTCGAAGATTGCCTCCGGCGCATCGCGGAGAGCATCAACATGGCACTGGACCAAACACATAACGTTACCGCTGTAATTGAGAACACCGCCGGGCAAGGCAGCAATGTGGGCTTCAGCTTCCAGCATATCGCCTATATCATCGACAAGATAGAAGACAAAGGCCGCGTGGGAGTCTGCATCGACACCTGCCACACCTACTCTGCCGGCTATGACTTGAAGACCGAAGAGGGTTACCAACAGACATGGAAAGAGTTTGACGAGACCATCGGAGCACATTACCTGCGCGCCGTGCACCTGAATGATACCAAAAAGCCATTCGCCTCGCGCGTGGACCGCCACGACAGCATCGGCAAGGGACTGCTGGGCATGGACTTTTTCCAGCGCTTCATGCGCGATCCAAGGTTCGATGACATGCCGCTGATTCTGGAAACACCCGATGAAACCCTGTGGGCGGAAGAAATAAAATTGTTGCATTCGCTTGAAAATTAAACAAATACAACAATATTGATTTTTTTAAGGCTTCATTTGAAAAAAAATGTATTTTTGCAGCCTCAAAAACACCTAATGCTGCGTTCTTCTAACGGTTAGGAATCAAGATTCTCAATCTTGCAATACGAGTTCGATTCTCGTACGCAGTACAACCAAGCACCTTCTTCAAAGGTGCTTTTTTATTTTGCCTAATACTCCTTGATACGCTGCTCGATGCGGATCACCTCATCGCGAAGGGCTGTGGCCGTGTCGAAATCCAAATCCTTGACCGCCTTGTCCATCTCCTTGCGCAACATCTTGGACCTCAATTTCAGTTGTTCCAAGTTAAGCAGACGAATATCATCTTCGGCGGCCATAGCCTCAATAGGCTGCACAGTCTTGTACTTTTTCTTGTCTATCTCGCCCTGTTTGGTCACTGCTTCATCAATCTGGCCGGCCAAATAGACCTCTTCGGACTTCACCACGCCCTTGGGCACGATATGGTGCTCCTCGTTGTAGGCCATCTGTTTCGCCCTCCGTCGGTTGGTTTCGTCCATAGTGGCCTGCATGGACTTGGTAATCTTGTTGGCATAGAAGATGACCTTGCCGTTCACGTGTCGCGCCGCGCGGCCGGCCGTCTGCGTGAGCGAGCGCGTGTTGCGCAAGAAGCCCTCCTTGTCGGCATCCATGATAGCCACCAGGGAAACTTCCGGCAAGTCCAAACCCTCACGCAGCAGGTTCACCCCCACGAGCACATCGATGGCACCGAAGCGCAAATCCTTCAATATCTCCACTCTGTCCAACGTCTCCACATCGGAGTGGATGTAGCACGACTTGATGCCGATGCGGATCAGGTAGCTGTTCAGCTCCTCGGCCATTTTTTTGGTGAGTGTGGTCACCAGCACACGCTCGCCACGGTCCACGGTGTCCTCAATTTCATTCAGCAGGTCATCCACCTGATTGGTGGCAGGGCGAACCTCGATGACAGGGTCCAAGAGACCCGTGGGGCGGACCACCTGCTCCACCACCACGCCGCCCGACTGCTGCAACTCAAAGTCTGCAGGCGTGGCACTCATATAAACGGTCTGTCCGACAAGGTCCTCAAACTCATTGAATTTCAGCGGGCGGTTGTCCAACGCCGCCGGCAGCCGGAATCCATAATCCACCAAATTGATTTTGCGGGAGCGGTCGCCGCCGTACATGGCTCCGATTTGCGGCACTGTAACATGACTCTCATCCACCACCAGAATGAAATCATCGGGGAAAAAGTCCAAAATGCAGAAAGGCCTTTGACCTGGCTGCCGCTTGTCGAAATAGCGGGAGTAATTCTCAATGCCGGAACAATAGCCCAGCTCTTTCATCATCTCCACATCATAATTCACACGGTCTTCCAGCCGCTTGGCTTCCAAATACTTTTCTATGGAGCGGAAATATTTCATCTGCTCACCCAAATCAATCTTGATATTGTCAATTGCTTCATTCAAGGACTGTTGGGTAGTAACGAAAATGCTGGCCGGATAAATGGTCACCTTGTCCAACTTGTTGATCACGCCGCCGGAAGAGGCCTCGATTTCAGAAATGGATTCTATCTCATCATCAAAAAAGACAATCCTGAAAGCGTGCTCGTTGTAAGGTGGAAAGATGTCCACGGTATCGCCTTTCACCCGGAATTGGGAGGTCTGCAGGTCCAGCTCGGTACGGGAGTATAGGCTGTTGACGAAGGCGAGCAGCAGTTTGTTGCGGTCGATGAGCATGCCCGTGTGCAGGTGGATGACGTTCTTGGCAAAGTCGTCAGGGTTACCGATGCCGTAGATGCAAGATACGGAAGCCACCACGACAATGTCGCGACGCCCCGACAGCAGCGAGGCAGTCGTGTGCAGACGCAGTTTCTCGATTTCATCATTAATGGCCAGATCCTTTTCTATATACGTGTTCGTAGTGGGGATGTAAGCTTCGGGTTGGTAGTAGTCGTAATAAGAAACAAAATATTCTACCGCATTTTCCGGAAAAAACTGCTTGAACTCGCTATAGAGCTGTGCAGCGAGAGTCTTGTTGTGGCTCAGCACCAGCGCAGGGCGGTTCAGCTCGTTGAGCACGTTGGCAATGGTAAAGGTCTTGCCCGATCCGGTGACGCCCAACAAGGTCTGCGCCTTGTCGCCGCGCCGCAACCCTTCTACTAACTGCTTGATGGCGGTCGGCTGATCTCCGGAAGGTTTATATGATGAGGTTAATTTGAAATCCATTCTTGTTTTTTAAAAAAGGGTGGCAAAAATAATAAAATTGTATCTTTGCAACCTACTTCTAACGTCAGAGGATTATGATTAAATACGAAGAACTTGTAGCTCAATTGAAAAGCCGTCAATTCAAGCCGGTTTATCTCCTCATGGGCGAGGAGCCGTTTTACATCGACCGGATTTGCAGGTTCTTTGAAAACAAAGTCATTGAGGAGGCCGACCGCGACTTTAACCAGGTGGTGCTGTACGGCAAGGACACCTCCGCCGCTGAAATCGTGGCCAATGCCAAGGAGTTTCCATTCGGCAGCCAGTACAAGTTAGTCATCGTCAAAGAAGCCAAGGACTTGAAAGACATCGACCTGCTGAAATCCTACGTGGAAAACCCTGCCGAATCCTCCATCTTGGTCCTCTGCCACAAATACGGCAAACTCAAGGCCACGCAATACAAGGCTTACGAAAAGAAAGGGGTGGTGTTCGAGTCCGTGGGCATCAAAGACTGGAATCTGCCCGACTGGGTACAGAAGACCGCCTCGGCATTCAAGTTCAAATTGGACGCACAGACAGCCAACATCCTCACTGAGCACATCGGAAACGATTTGTCGCGGATCTTCAACGAGTTCGAGAAGCTGAAAGTCATCCTGCCGCCCGGCAGCAGCATCACGCCGGATGTAGTGGAACAATACATCGGCATCAGCAAAGAGTACAACATCTTCGAGCTGCAGGAAGCCTTGGGCAGCCGCAACGCCCAGAAAACCTTTAAAATCATTCATAACTTCACCCAGCATTTGAAAGAAAACCCCAACATCAAAACCATCTTGATGTTATACTATTTCTATCACAAAATGCTGATGTACCACCTGTCGCCCGACAAGAGCAACGAAGCCCTGCGCGCCATATACGGCAACCTGCCGCCTATGATTCTCAGCAAGAATGTGCGCTACGCCCAAAGCCATACCATCGCGCAACTCACCAATATCATCTCCGTGCTAAGGGAATACGATGTGAAATCCAAAGGTGTGGATTCCAACAGCGACGAGGGTGAATTACTGAAAGAAATGATTTACAAGATTTTACAATAACTTTTTAACGGAATTATAATAACCTGACCATTATGAAATCCTCACGTGTCATAAAAGCCATCTTGTGGCTGGCCATTTGGATTTTGCCCGCATCATTGGCGCACGGGCAGTCTTCCGTACAGAATTTCCAACCCATTGAATCGCAAGGCGAGATGCCTGAGTACCTTAAACAGTGCATTGCATCAGAAAAATCCGAGTCTTACAGCCGGTTTTTAAGCACTATGTTCAAGCGGGGAAAGATTGTGTACGGAACCTCCATGAACCAATACATCGACCATATTGCCGACAACTTGCTGATGAAGCAACCCGACCTGCGCCAACAGGTGCATTTCTATATTCTGGACGTACCGGAGGTCAATGCATATTCACTGAAGAACGGTGTCATACTCATCAATATGGGCTTGCTGGCACAAGTCATGAACGAGGCGGAGCTGGCTTTTGTAATGGCCCATGAAATCGCCCATTTCAGCAAGCATCATGCAAGTCAGGACAAGGAGAAATCAAAAGATAAAGACATCCTCTCGGAATACTTGCAACAGCACCAATACTCACGAGAGCATGAGAGCGAAGCCGACAAGGTTGGTCTTACCCAATATTTCAAGGATTCTCCCTACAGCCACGAAATCATTGATGGTATTTTTGACGTTCTGCTCTACTCAGACCTTCCTTTTGATGAAGTACCCTTTAACAAATCCGTGGTGGAAACTGATTTCTACTCTTTTCCGGACAATTATTTTTTGAATACCGTGGCCAACATTTCCGATCGTTCTTCCATAGTGGATACTTTTCTCACCCACCCCAACATCTCCAAGCGACGCGCAGCGGCAAAAGCTTTGGTAAGTACTTTCCCGAACGACCAGAAAAAAATCTTCGTGCAATCTGAAGATCTGTTCCACCAAATGCAGAATCAAGCGCGGTTTTCATGCGTGGAGTACTATTTGAACCAACACCAATACGACAAGGCCATCTACAACACTTTTCTTTTGCAGCAGCTCTTCCCCGACAACGAATATTTGGAGAAGGCCATGGTAACCGCTTTTTACGGAGCCTCCAAACACAAAAACTTCGGGACGTCGAGCAGCATTACTCAACCCTATAGAAAAGTGGAAGGTGAAATGCAACAGGTATGTTATTTCCTGTCAAAAATGAATCGCCTGGAATACTCTCTCCTGGCCCTGCGCAAAGCCTGGACCGCACAACAAAAACACCCCGAAGACCCCTATCTTCAAGCTGTGGTCAAAGACTTGATTGCAGACATCTTTGTGAAACAAAAAAAGACTTACGTGGATTTCTGTGATTATCCGCAAGGCACAAAGTTGGAAGATATTCAAGGCGAGGACTCCGTCAGCAACGCCGGCAACACCAAGTATGACAAGATCAGACAACAAAGCTATAACAACAAGGTGCTGCCCGACCCGAAATTCAAAACTGCCAATTACATGCTCGTGGATTTCCATCAGGACCCTCTCTTTAAAGATTTGGTCAACGATGCCGTGGTAAACAATTCTGCATACGAATTACTGGATAACTTATCTGCAAAACATATCGGAGATCAACAATCCCTGATATTAGCCAATCCTGTCTATCTTGTATATGAAAATTCTTCTGACTTGAACCTGTCTCTCAGCAAAAAATACGCAGGCAATCTCAACAAAATGATGGTGAAAGCCACAAAAAAGATGAAAATCAATCCTGTATCATACCATGAAGTGGATATTGAAAAGATGGACACCAAACAATACAATGAGTTGGTCAACATGCAACGCGTGTATTACGATATTCAAAATGCAGAGGGCATTGAAATGCGGTATTACACCACCAACTACACTCAGGACCTTCTCTCTTCCTACGGCCCAAAAATGTGCCTTGTCAATGTTGCACGCCACCCATACCATTGGTTCTCATTCGATAAATTCTATATGCTGGTTTTTTCCACCGCTTGTCCCTACATCCTACCGTTCACCATAGCTAATTGCTGCTTCATGAGATACGAAACCAAAGTCTATTTCAACATCATAGACTTGGAAAATGGAGTAATCGAGGTCAAAAGCTCCTTCAATCAAGATTCTCCCATGAGCAGAGCATACGTTGACGGCTTTGTTTACAGTCAATTGGAAAAATATATAAAAGGAAAAAAATGAAAAGAATAATCCCCCTGCTCTTGTTGGTCACAACTCTTTGCGTACAAGTTAATGCACAGGGTTACAATTATATGGGAAAGCATGTTTTGTTCAACGCAAATGTGTCCATTTCCCCTTCCTGGTTCAACCCGAATCCGATGAGTCCGCACCTTGCCAACCTGTCATCCCACATGCAACGGTACCTGGGCATCAATTATTGGGTTACGCCCAGTATTGAGGCGATTGTTTGGAAAAAGGGAGCCGTAGGCGCAGGTTACAATTTCTACAAGTCGCCTTTCAAAGGAAGAAGTATCTATTATAATGATTATTATTTCGATTATGAATACCGTGATTTTGAAGGCATAATCACTGCACACGGGTTCAATGTGTTTTACAAGCAGTATTTGGGACAGACGATCGCCCCATTGGGTCATTATCTGAAATTCAACTTCGACGGCTTCTTTTACCATTACATCACGAACAATGCACAAGAAGGAAAAGACAAACTGTTTGCTACAAAAGTGGAATACGGGTATGACTTTCTGGTGTTCGACCGTCTGCGTCTCTCTGTCGGAGCCTCTATAGGCAGCACTTTCGGTAACATTGGCTTGGCATTAAAACAAATGACGGGAGACGACTATGGTCTATCCGAACTCACCGTAAACGATTACGCAAAAGCACGTATGTTTATGGCCTATTGGTTTGGAATCAAGTTGGGTGTAGGGTTTCTGGCGTTCTAATTGTTGACATGTCTTAAAGTGGCTTTCCGCTATAAACGTCCCACATTACACCAACTTAGCCAAAAACTCCGTACAATCCTCGAAGGTCTTGAAGGTATGCTCCTCAGGCACAAGCTCGGGAATAAGTTTCATTTTAGTAAGCATATACATGGGCTGCGGTTGGATAATGGTCATCAGTACCATGGCACCGTTGGCCTGAATCTCCTTGATGGCTGTCTCCATGGCGTATAATCCGGACTGGTCCATGAAGCTGACCAACCGCATACGGATAATCACGATTTTGGCATCTTTGGGCACATCGTCCATCACCGACTGGAATTTGGTGATGGTACCGAAGAAGATGGGGCCGTTGAGGCGCTGGATGTAAATGCGGTGCTTCATTTCCTCTGGAATACCGCCCTCATCGCTCCAAGGGCTCTCTTTGTCAAAATTAGTCATCTCGCTGGAGCTATAGCCGCCCTCCACGAGGTCGCTGGCGCGCTTCATGAAGAGCACGCAGGCAATCACCATACCGATACCGACAGCCGTAAGCAAATCCACAAACACCGTCAGCAAGAAAACGATGATCAGCACCACAGCATCTGCACGCGGAATCTTGAGCAGGTCCTTGAATCCTTTGAAGTCGATGATACCCCAACCCACCGTGATCAGGATTCCGGCCAATACGGAAAGCGGCACAAAGCGCACCAGGCTGCCCAAGCCGAGCAGGACGGCGAACAGGAACAGGGAATGCACCATGCCGCTGATTTGTGTGCGTCCGCCGCTTTTCACATTCACTACCGTGCGCATGGTCGCGCCCGCGCCCGCGATGCCGCAGAACAATCCGCTGATGATGTTACCGATACCCTGCCCCACAAGTTCCTTGTTGCTGTTGTGATGCGTCTTGGTGATGTTGTCGGCCACCACGGAAGTCAGCAATGTGTCAATAGAGCCCAAACCGGCCAAAGTGAGTCCCGGAATGATGGATGCTTTCAATATCGGCCCCCATTGCAAATCAGCCAGGGAGATGCCTTCTTTGGCAAAAAACGGCATGGGAAATCCGGAGGGAATCGCGCCAATGAGCAGTTTTTCATCCATGTTGAGAAACAGCGAAACCACGGTCATCACCACCAAAGCTACCAGAGTTGCCGGTATTTTCTTGGTGATGAGTGGAAACAGAAAGATAATGGCGATGGTGCCCAAGCCGAGCAACAACGCTGTGAGTGACACGCCGCCGGCCACGCGTTGCGGCAGCTGCAGGATCATATCGACCACCAGCACCGGCGATTTCAAACCGATGAGGGGATAGAGTTGCTGCAAAATGATGATCACGCCGATACCGCTCATGAAGCCGGATAGCACAGGATAGGGAATGTAGCGCACATACTTGCCTATTTTCAAAATGCCGAACAGAATCTGGAACGCGCCGCAGAACAGTCCGGCCAACGACATGCTGATGAGCACGGCGCCCAACGACTGGCTGGAAGCCCACACACCGCTCACCAACGCCGCCGTAATGACGGTCATGGGACCGGTAGGTCCGCTGATTTGGGAATGCGTGCCGCCGAAGAGTGAGGCGAAAAAGCCCAGCAGAGCCGCACCCACAAGGCCCGCCAACGCGCCCATGGAGCTTGCAGCAGGGTTGTCAATGCCGCCAAAAGCCTGAATACCGAATGCCAACGCTAAAGGCAAGGCCACGATGCCAGCGGTGATGCCGCCGAAAATGTCGCCCTTAAGGTTCTTGGTAGAAATGAATGCCATACGTATGATGTTTTGATTGTTTATTTTCTGACTACTTTTTTATGAAATACTTTTCCGTCTTTATCTGTGATTTTTACCAAATAAACACCCGAAACCCAATTCGACGTGTTGATGATAATCTCGGCATTGGGCTCGGCGGTGCTAAAAATCAGCTTGCCTGTCAAATCAAAAACCTCCACGCTGCGGACGGTTTTGGGGCAACTGATTACAAACTGGCGATTGCACGGATTAGGATACAGGGCAAGGGTGTTGGAGGTAACATGGTCTTCCACACCCACACTTTGCACGGAGAAGTGGTGCGGGTCAGCGGGCCCGATGTAAGGGTGACGCTCTCTGCGTCCGGAGTTATCCTTGGCGAAAATGTAGTAATCCACCTCATCGTTGGCCTGCAATTCGGGAATGGCGGCTTCGTAGGTGCTTCCGCCAGCTGATTGCAGCGTGGCGGTTTGCCAAGTGCCGTTATTGATACGATAATAGACAAGCAGGGAGTCACTGACCAACGCCTGGCCGCTCAGGGCCTTTATTTCGGCTTGCAGGGTGGTTGCGGATGGCAAGTCCAACGAGCCCAACAGCGGGTAGTGTTTGATGTAAAGCATGCCCGGGTCCGCCAGCTCGTGCGTGCGACAGTGCAACGCGTCTGTGTTTTCCCAACCGGTGGAAAAACTGTTGTTCGAGATCGGTACGATCGTGTAACCGGGCATGGCTTGCTGATAGACTTCAATGGCCGCGTTGTCCCATTGGGTACCTGCCACGGGCACAAACACGTGGTCGTTCAGAATCAGCGAGTTGGTAAAAGGGGTGGTTTTATTCCGTCCAGGCGTATAGACACGGAAAACTTGATAATGGTTGCCCCAAGGGGTCAGTGCATTGGCAAAAGTGTTAGCTACCGCCTCATAATCGTTGTAGCGTGAGTCGGAGGTCGGCACCTGCCCGATAAGCACCTTGTCCACATCCAGAAACTTGCCCCAGCAGTCAATATGCTCGATGTAGTCGCCTAATGGGTCGTCAATAAGCATATAATTGTTGATGCCAAGATAGTTGTTGGCCATGGATTGGATGGAAGAGGCAGTTTGGTTGGTGTTTTCGGAAAGTACCAGTGTAGTGGAAGCCGCAGTGCCATAGCCATCCACCATATAGTTGCCGCCAGTATGCACCATCGGCATCTCGTAGCGGTTCAATTGCATCTGGTTGGTGATTTGCACCAATGCCGCATCATCGTTGGGGCGTGTGGGTCGGTTGTAGGTGAAGTCCACCACGCCGACTTCATCGTTTCCGTCCACGATGAACCATGGACCGTAGTCGCGGGTCCAGTAGGAGTCATGGGGAATAACCCAACAGGATACGTTGTCCATATTGACGCCGCTGGCCGCAAAGTAGGTTTTGGCTGTATTGCTGTCGGAGGCTGTATTGACGAGCACTTTGACTTTGGTGATGAAGGAGAGTTCGCTCACGAGGTTTACGGGAATGCCGAGCGGGTAAGCCACCATCACGCCGCCCATAGGTTGGAATTCGGCGATAGCGGTCACAGGGCCTGCCGGAGGAGTGGTGAATTGCGTGTTGCGATACCAGGTTTTCAGCAGTTGCTGTTCCTCCTGCGTGGCGCGGTAGGTGTATGCCTGTTTGGCGTAATGCTCAGATTGAGAAAATGTTGTGAATGTAATAATGCCCAACAGCAAGCAGAATAGAGTACGCTTCATATAGTCAGCAATTTGGATTGCAAAAGTATAAAATATTCAGTATTCTTAAAGTTTACTTGTCAGCATTACTCAAAGAGTAGCCGCCTTTCTTTTTGCTGCCGGAATATTCGAGAAGGCCTTGCTTCTTGAGTTCAGCAAGGCAGCGTTCTACTGTACTCATCGAATAGGAGGTGTAAGAAACGATTTCCGTGGAACGGCAACCGGGATGACCCCGAACATAGTTGCGTACGGCATGGAGTTTCTCTTCTGGTGGAACGGATGGGCTTCTTTTGGATTTTTCATGCTCGTTGTGCAGCTGCTTGCTATCTGCAACTTCCTGATTCGTATGAAGATTCGAGTTGATGATGGCTACTATCAGATGGTTTTGTTTGGGGTCCATATTGAAGGAGAGGGGCGTTTCTGTCCAAGGCATCTCCTTCATAATCACCGATTCCCCATCGCAGGAGGCAATATATTGGAAAGGAACGATAATGGATGGTGATATGCGTATAAAATCTTTATTTCCAAGATGTTGTTCCAGATATTTGATAGAGCAATATCGGGTATATCGGGTGCCGTTCACTGTATGAATATATGTGTAATTTCCATCTTTTATACAATAAAACACTTCATCAACAGAAATGTGCTGGCAGTTGTTCTTTTTGTCGCAAACATCCAGCAGCCGGGGCATACTGGTAAACAATCTTGATCTCCGTTTCCAAAGATTGTTGTAACTGTTTTCTGTCCCGTAACAAATAGGGTATGGAATTGAAAGACAAATTGCGGCCAAATACAAGAATCAAGTGTAGTGAGAAAAAATTAAATGCTCCAATCTCAAGTATCCGCGAAGCGCAACATTTTGAAATAAAAGAGTGGCCGATGGCTAATTCAACAGATCCTGCTATCAAAGAGGCGGTAACAACAGAGAACCAGTATAAATAAATGTGACCTCTGTACAGTTTCGGATATAAGATAAAATAGTTGGCGTATAAAACAACCAACAATAACAGTCCGGAAAAACCTTCTTTGGTTGCACTGCCCAAATAAGGACGAAGAAAAGCGTTACGTGAGAAAAACCATAGCAGGGCAACGCAAAACAAGACATTCAGCAAAATGGAGACAATTGTCTTTGAGTGTTTCATAGCATTATTGTTTTTAGCACGGCAGCAAATATAGTTGTTTTATCCGTCAGTTATTCCTTCATTAGATAATAATACCTCAAATTGATGATTTTTGATATTTAGAAAAGTTTTTGTATAAAGCATTGATAATTAATTACATATTACTCTGTCAAATTGTTTTTACGCAGAACAGCATCGTATTTTTGATGTGAGGGAACATATTGCTGTTGTAAAGGATAAAATAGTTTGGTGACGGATGATATTTTTGCCGCTGAAAAATCAACGAATTATCACCTATTAAAATCAAAATGCAATGAAAAAAGTATTTACACTGTCACTACTCGCAGTTACACTGCTTGGCGCTTGTGAGAAAATGGACCAAACGGGCGAATCTAATAAGCCTTCGAACAACAGGGTCGTTGTCATCCCTTCGGATGGCAAAACAGGATCCACCATATTACTTCTTACCGAAATCGGACACGATGCGAAAAAATGCAACGGATGCGTTTTGGTTGGAGGCCAACTCATTCATATGGACTGCATGGGAGATGGTCACTATTGTGCTTATGCCACAGCCGTACAGCTTCAGCAGATTGGCACTGCCATTACTGCTACTACAACGGACACCTTTGATCTAACCTCAGAGGATTTCTTTCTCATGCCCAACCGTTCGTTGGGTTTTAAAGACGACAAGGGCAACCCGGTCTTCCTGAACATCCCTAGGCAGATGGTTTATCGTGACACCGCCACCCTACAGTTCACCTTCACAGGACTATTCTATAGCACCACGGCGGCGTACAGTAACCTATAAATCAAATGGCAAGGATGATCCATGCAACCTGTATCAAGATGAACCAACTTGAATCAACTTGAACAAACTTGAATAATTTTCGCAAATGGATTTTTTCTATTCTTGCAAAAAATTTGAAGGATGAATCCAATCGGACATTTGCGATGTTCCCCTGCCACCAAGCACCTCAGGTCGCATATATTGTGATGTTTGTCACGCAATGGCACAGGAAATCCGACGGCAAAGATACATTTTTCCGTTTCGGATGACAGACCCGTTAATAATTATTTTTGTAACAAATTAAAATCATATCAAGATGAGAAAGATTACCATATTAGCCTTTATGGCAATTTTTTCGAGTTTGTCGTTCTCTGGGTGTGAGAAAGAGGGTGATGCAACACAATCATCATTTATACAAACTTTGCAAAACAAAGATGTTCATGATATTACAATGCAAGACGGAATGTTGTGTTTTGATTCTTGGGAGCAATATGAAAACACCATTTATTATTTAGCAGAATTGTGCGAAAATCATGTAGCAAATTATTATGATAGCATTTGTTCAGTATTAGGCACAGATGATGAAGAAGCGTTTAATACATATGCTGAAATGGATGGTTTCAGTCAATTTAAGCCGTTGCACGATTTTTCAAATACATTGAATTTTGAAAGCCGTTACAATGTATTGGAAGCTGAAGAATCAAAATGGCTTGAAGAGTCAACTGATAATCCTTCCCCATTTGAAACGACATTGTTGGAACGTTATCAGTCTGCCTTGCATAACGTTGATGGAGATGTGATGATTGGGGGTAAGGTGTATAATCCTGATAATACTATTGAAGATGATTGTAAAATGCAGGGCAATGTTTCAGGTAGAAGTCTAGATTTCACCTATAACAACAAGACTCGTTTTATAGTAGGTAAGGTAAGTACGACAGCAGTTTCTTTCAGCGCTCATACAACAGCATACACGAAAAAAAATGGTAAAAAGAGATTGTGGTTAACAAGAGGGCTTGCAGTATCTGATTGGGGAAATAAATTGAGTGTCTGTGAAACTGTCTATGATTACACTGCTTTTTTAATGCCGATGCAAGGTAAGTCAAAATACAAACCCAATCTTCCATTATGTTATGTGTATGTTTTTGAGACAATCAATCAGATTCCGAATTATATTCATCCGTATGATCAATTGTTGGGTAGCTCCCATCAACACTCTCTATCTGAGACTCTCATTCAACTTGCATTATAGGTAACACTATTATGAGATTGTATAAGTCGCTTTTGATTTTAGTTCTGCTAAACGGAACGATGGCATACGCCCATAATGACACCATCAGGAAAAGAACGTTTTCGGATAAGACGGTCCATTCATTCACAATGCAATATAATAATGTCATTCGCCCCAAAGGGCATTTCGACTATCATTGTGATCCGTCATTAGGCTGGGATCCGCTGACCTCATACGGGAATGAATTATCCTTAGGCTATCAATTCACAACGAAATCGGGGCTTGGAGGGAGTGTTGAATTCATGAGCGGTATTTTTGGATTACGATTTCTTGACAAAACTTCTTCTGAAATATGGATAGATAAGGATCCTGAAATGAGTATCGGATATTTCAATCCTATGAATGTTAACTATATTGGTCTGAAATTGAAAGCGACTTATATGCAAACTCTAACGGATTATTTATTTGCGAATTACAGCATAGGGTTATCATTTCCATTATATTTACCATATTTTTTTGAGTACACAAATAATGAAGATATGTTTATAACCCCTAATTCTGTATTGAACATTGCAAACAGTTCTTGCCATCGGAAATGGGTGCCCGATTTGACATTCGGGGTGGATTTCCTATGGCATAGGAAAAGTAATCCGCGTAACAATTTCATTGTCGGGATGAACGTCAATTTGGGCTTTGTTACCCGCTACAAGGGTTACTTTTCTTTAGAAGACCCATTTACCCGACATGATTGTGACATTGCATACGGATCTACTTTTGTAGGGTTTAATTTTGGATATGCTTTTGTGGGACTACCCAAGACCTTTGACCGCAAGCAACATAGGAAATCAATGAAGCCCACCACATTTGATTTTACCAAACCCATACATGCGGTTTCCTTGCATTTGAATAACGGCATAGCCATCGGTGGTAAAACCATTGATAAAGAAGGTCCGATAACGCCTAAGATTGACAACACTTATACCCCCGAGCTGAGTCTGAAATACAGCTGTACATTTGCAAAAGGTTTTGGCTTTTCCATCGGCATTCCGTTTGGTTTTTTCTTCCGAAAGGGGCATGTAACCTTGGAAGGAGTAGTCCCTGCCGACACTGTGTGGGCAAATGGAGCCGTTGGCTGGCATGATTCTGACAATGTGATTCTTGCCCTGAATCGTTTTTCGGGTTTATCCATATATGCCAGCTATCTTAAGCCCATCCATGAAAAGATAATGATGCAGTGTGAGTTAGGGTTGTCTATGAGGCCGTTTGTCAGAAGTACCAAAGATATTGAAGACGATTTTGGCCAAATAATATATTATCCTGACGGTAGCTTGGACTTTAACGAATACTATATTGATTGCATTTATAATCCTACAGACTATACTACAGGTATTCAATTCGGACTTTCCAAATTGTATTGTCATCAAGAAGGGTATTGGATTCCAAACCTGTCGGGAAACGTTAATTTCTTGGTACATGGCAAGAATCCAAGCCATAATTTTGTTTTTGGTCTCAACTTCAATGTGGATTTCACCAAACGGATGAGTTTTGTTTATGGTACGATTCAATCATTCCCTGCCAAATACCAGTCATCAGGACGAATGGTGCTCAATATGACGACTATCGGTCTCAATATTGGATATCAGTTTATGGCAGGAAAGAAACATTGATTTTTTTGTGTTACCGCACTTCTAAAAAATATTATAATGAAAAACACTAATAAACATCGTAAATTTAGTAAAATCAAATTATCTAAACGCATGGCTATACCTCAAGCTATTATTGACTCTGGTCATAGTCAAATATCTAATGTAGAAATTTTCAGAAAAAATCAAGACACTATCGCAAGGAGGTGTCCCATTAAATCTTCTTTTATTTTTAATACGGTAATAGGGGATGTTGTCATCCCGACGAGTGATGTTTCAGCCACAGTTAGAAAAAATTTAAAGCATGTCACAAAATGGTAATTATATTAAAAATCATTGGGATTCTTTTGTTAAATCCCGCTATCCTGATGTTGAATATCTTTCAAGCTTTCATGATGGAATAAACAGGGAGCATCCTTTTTCAGTCTGCCAAGAATTTTCAAAAGGAGAAAAGCATCCTGAATTATTGTGCTATACATATTTTGTCTATAAAGCATTGCTGTCCCATTAAAATGGATTAAAAGTTCTTTGAAATAATTGAAATTTAGTCTTTTACGAGTAGTTTTGAAGTGAAAACGGATTTGATTTCGTAAATTTGCTGTCTGTAAGATTTAGATGGCATGAACGTTTCAAAGTATGTTTTCTCTCAACTCATCTCTTTTCTGAGCAGGAGCCAGTTCAACGACTTTGTCCGCAAGTACAGGGGCGACTACTATGTCAAGCACTTCACCTGCTGGAACCAGTTGCTTGTCATGATATTTGGCCAGCTCAGCAACCGCGAAAGCCTGCGCGACCTGATTGTTGCGCTGGAGGCCCATCAACCGAAGTGCTACCACATGGGCATGGGCTCCAAGCCCGTCACCAAGACGACGCTGGCAAGAGTCAACCAGGACAGGGACTATCGGATTTTCGAAGACTTCGCCTTCTATATGATGGCCCAGGCCCGGGGCAAACGGGTGGTGGACATCTTCAAGTTGAACGGTAATGTCTATGCGTTCGACTCGACAACCATCGACCTGTGTCTGAGCGTCTTTGAATGGGCATTGTTCAGAAAAAGGA
>R23__coassemble_691_pt1 | contig 20516 bp, 12 predicted proteins | sample R23__metabat2_high_PE_022 | metagenome-assembled genome bin R23
CGAAGAGGCAAGACGCACGAAGTGCAAGTAACCCCGCACAAGCGACAGCGCAGTGTGGGGGTGAAAAGAAATATAAACATAAACCCAAGAATATGAAACAATCCCTACTCACCATAATCGCAGTGCTGGTCACCATCACCCTCGCCATGTTCTCCATCGACACGGCAGGCAACCGGCACACATCCCGTTCCTACAGGACATACAGCTACCATCCGGATCCCGATACGCGGAGCGGCGACGGAGACGTGACGCCTTCCCTGCTCCGGATGGACAACACGGACGACAGCAGCATTCCAATGGTGGAAACAATCACAAACGAGAGTATTTCCCCGTTGATGATTTCAAATTCCCCTCTGGGCACGCCGCCTGCCATGCTGGAAACGAGCGCGATGGCGGAACTCACCCCCTCGCAGCTTCCGCCCCTGGACGCAGGCATGGTGAACGTGACGGGAGGGTTTGATGAAAACATGCAAACGGCCGGATACAGGGTAAACCCCATGCCGGGCGAATTTGCCATTGCCGTGCCTTACGACCCTGAATTGCTTCCGCAGGGCTTCACCGAGGATGATATACAGACCTACGTCTATGACAGGCAGTACCATCGTTGGGTCGCCATACAGCGCGACTCCGTGAACGAGGCGGAGCTGTTGGTCTGCTCGCGGTTCAGACCGTGGGAGAAGGGACTGTCCCACACTCGGAATGATCTGTCAAACCCGCAGGACGCGCTCGCGCAGGTGCAGGACATGATGTCGTTCGCCCCGCAGGGCGAGGGCGGCGGTGATTCCCCGCTGGACTTCATCAACGCGGTGCTGAAGACCCCGGAGATGCCGGAAACCTCGGCCTACACGCCCACGAGCATCAAGGAGCTGAAGGCCGCCGACCCGCTGGAGGGTATCACGCTGATACAGCCGCCCACGGCCAACAACATGGGGACGGCCAACCTGAGCTACCCGATAGAAATCCCCGCCGGGCGGCAGGGCATGCAGCCCAACCTGGCGCTGACCTACAGCAGCAGCAGCGGCAACGGCTGGCTCGGTGTGGGCTGGGACATCTCCATCCCCTCCATCACCGTGGAGACAAGATGGGGTGTGCCGAGATATGACCAGAGCAAGGAGAGTGAGGTGTATGTGTATGAGGGCGAGCAATTGGTGACCAAGGATGCCAGCGGCCATTTCCGTGAGATGCCGCACCGCACCAACCAGTGGACAAGCAGGTCTGAACTCGGCAGTGTGGAACGGTTCTTTCCCCGCAAGAACGAGGCTTATGACAGCATCGTGCGCCATGGCAGCGGCCCAGACAACTACTGGTGGACGGTGACGCACAAGAACGGCGTGACGGACTACTACGGCAAGTACGCCTCCGACAACGGCGTGAACAACAGCTGCGTGTTGCGCCAAACAGAAAACGAGGCTGTCAATAACAGGGGTCCGATAGCACACTGGGCCTTGGCCGAGAGTGTTGATCCTAACGGCAACAGCGTTCGATATTATTACAAGATTGCCTACAGTAGAGGCACGAGCAACGGTAGCTGGGGCAAGCAGATATATGCAGACAACGTGAGCTACACCTGCCGGAGCACCCAAAACCAGATACAGGACGAAAATGGCGAATACAAAGTGACGTTCCACAGGGACGGCTCCACTAGGACGGACGTTCTCACAAGCCTGAACAGGGGCTTCAAGGAGGTGACGGCAGATGTGCTTTGTCATCTTGACGTGCACTTCCGTGACACTCTGCTCCGCCAGTACTTCTTCGTGACCAGAAACGACAGCTCCACACAATATAAGACTGTGCTTACCGATATTGTCAGGATAGACTCTCCTCTTGTGGATATCAATTGTGCGAGTGTACTTGATAGCAATGATCAGGTTTGGGGCCTGTTGTACGGGGGCGATGAATTTAAAACGTATGCCACCCGAAACCATTTGGACTATTTTGAGTACCCTTCCGCCAGCAACCTGTTTTCCAACGAGATAACAGTTTCTAACCTTCCTAACGACGGTCTCACCCTCAAGGGTGTACAAAACACATTCCGTTCCTCGGCACTTGGTGCCACCAAGACAAAGAGCTGGAACCTCGGAGGCACGGGAGCTGCCGGCCTGGGCCCGGATGTGGGCACCACCCTCGTTACTCTTGGGGCGAATACCGTCTATTCCAACTCGCAGAGCGAGGGCCTGATGACCCTGGTTGATTTGGACGGGGACGGCCTTGCCGACAAGGTGTTCAAGAAAAACGGCAAGCTGTACTTCCGCAAGCGGGTGTTTTCCCCTGATGTGCCATTCGCATTCGAAAGTTCTTTTCATCCCATAGGGGGAGGAGTGACCGACTTTCTGAAGGAGAGCAGTGACAACCTGTCGCTCGGTCTGCAGGCATCCTGCGTGGCGAACTTGAGTGTCGGATTCCCGTTCGGATGGTCCACAACGACCGACTACATGGCAGACATCAACGGGGACGGACTTGTTGACCTGGTTTCAGAGAGAGGGGCCTTTTTTGGCAAACACACACAGGGTCAGGCGCCCTCGTTCTCCAGAGTGAACGCCATACAAACCACCGTTCCCGGATCGGACAGTCCTGAACAGTCCTTTATATCCTCTGACTCACTCGGCACGGGGACTTGCGGGGGAACAATCTTTGATGGAGAAGTTGATACCAATATCATGTGTGTGCCATACCCAATTGAATGGGTAGTTCCCGTCAGTGACACTATCCCGTCCTTCTGTCTTATCAACGGATGCGCATCTCAAATCATAGGGTACAAGTATGCTGACCAAACACAGGATGTGTACGACACCAGCCAATACCATACAACAAAGAGGACACCTCCGATAGACACCCCCATTTCTGTAGACTCAATGATAGTCAGGACTTTTTGTTTTCAAGAAATGGGTGATTGCCAACCAAAAAGTGTAAGCCCTGACCTTGATGCTGTAAGGATTTGGGTGGCCCCTTTCGGCGGCACTGTCAACATATATTCTTCTGTCCGTCTTGAGCCTGGTGACACGGCGCTCCTTCACCAGAGCCGATTGTTTGATGGTGTGCGCTGCTGCGTGGAGCATAACCAAGGCTGCAATGCCTATTCGGACTATACTCTGCATGTTAACCAATCAGACCCCATACGCGTATATGGTTTGGGAAGACAGGACACGACAGTTCTTGACACCTTTTCTCTGGACGTCAATACTGATGACATACTCTTGTTTCGTCTCAATTCCAATAAATACAGGTCATTTGACAGAGTGAAATGGACTGTCACAATAGAATATCCGGACAGTGCAGGGCGTGAATTGGATGTTTACAACAGAGACAAGGCCGTGTACCGTTCGGACAGCGACTTCGTGTTGGTGGGCAAGGATATGTTCCAAGCCACAGTGGGAGGCAATGTCTGGATCTCGGGACGGCTGGAATACCGGGACATTGGCGAACCAGCGCAGCTCGTGATTGGCAGGCGAGGGACACCTGAATACTCCTTTTCCCTCAATCCCGGCGAAGAGGAGGACACCCTGCTGCATATCGGGCCGTTCCACGTAAGTGCTTTGGACACTGTCACAGTGGCCTTTGAGCGTGTCGGAACAGACAATCCCCATTGGCCGCGCATACATTTCGCACCCCTGCTCAAATTCTTCCCTTCCGACACTCTGGATATCAAAGACACAGTGTACTGCTATCCCCAGATTCGGATGGATATCCGCCATAACGATGACAGTTCCGTTTTTCGACAAACATGCCGCAAGTTTTTCGGGGAATTGTACAGGGGATGGGGACAGTTTGCGTACAACAACCACGATTCGACAGAAGTCAGAAGCAACTGTGTGGATTTGGCCAGTCTTCGTCTCCCGAAGATACTCACCTATTCATCACTCAGCCAGATCACGTATGAAGACACGGCGATGTACCATTCCGACTCACTGGTGGACACCACCAATCTGGAGAACTCTCTCGCTGCCGCTGTGGAATCCTCTTTGTACACCCCGATTTCGGATGTGAGCCGATGGGTCGGAATGACGGCGTATAGCAACCAGGGATGCTACCGCAGTGCGGGGTTGGATGCAGCAGTTTCAGCATCGTTGATGGACAACAGGGAACCGACTGTCAGCATACCAGTATGCGATTCAGTCCCGGGATCTCTCTCTTACGAAGGCTCAAGTGTGGAGTTGCAGGATATCCCCATCTATGACAACCCTGTTCCGGTAAGCGTAGAGGGCGCCCCTGTGCATACTATACGGAAACGGCACCGTAATTGGAGTGTTGACTTTTCTGTGGGTGTTGATCTCGTACTCGCCTCTTTTGGCATATCTGGATCGTCGGGCAATGCCTATATCCAGAGCGACTACATGGACCTTAACGGGGACCGCTATCCCGACCCTATGTCCACTGGCGGTGTACAATACTCCATGCCGTGGGGCGGCATCGGCAGGCTTTCCCCGCTCATCCTTCCTGAAGTCGACCATCTGAGCGCCACTGTCTCTAATGCCGACGGCACGGCTGGTGGCCGATGCTATCCTGTTTCAAACAAAGCCGCTTCGAACAACCCGAAATCCGCCAAGATGACCTTGTCTGGCAGCGGTACGCTCAGCCACAGTGAAGTCAAAAGCACCGACAGGACCGACTATATGTTTTTAGACGTGAACGGCGACGGGCTGCCCGATATGGTGAATACCTCCGATATGATGGTCTGTCTGAACTCGGGTTACGGATTCCTCCACCCCGAATCCTGGAAAATCGGCTTCGTCCGCAACGGGTGCAGCAGTAACCAGTCCGACAACTCAGGACTCTCCGGCGGCTGGGAGAATCCCGACCTTCCGGCCAACTCGTTCAGCTTGGCGCAAGTGAGCATCAGCGGCGGAACGGGGAGAGGCACCTCATACAATAGTACAACAAAGCAGATGGTTGATGTCAACGGCGACGGACTTCCCGACAAAGTGCAGACCACCAATAACAACAGCGGCATTAGTGTCCAATACAATCTCGGCAACGGACAGTGGTCACAGGAAGAACATATTGGCGGTATCAGAATTAGCGAGTCCCGTTCAGCCAGCGAGGACGTGAACCTGGGGGTGACCGTAGGTTTTACCGTCTGTGCTGTATTGAAGATTAATGTTGGCATCCAGACCTCCCCCTATAACCGTTCCCTTACTACGGATGTGGCCCAACTTGTTGACATCAATGGTGACGGTTATCCGGACTATATCACCTCCGAGAGCGAGACCTCCGCCACCATACGCCTCAACACGGCGGGCAAGACAAATCTCCTGCGCAAAGTGACCAACTTCAACGGAAGCACCATCGAGATGGACTACGAGCTGTCAGTCCCCAGCTACGAGAAACCGCACCGCAGCTGGAACCTTGCCCGCGTGGAAACCCGCAACAACGTGAGCTCCTGTCCCGTGGGCGGCAACCGTACTTTAACCACATTCTCCTACGGCAGGCCGCACTACGACCGCTACGAGCGGATGGAGTTCGGCTATGACACAGTGACGACGGTCGTCCATAACACCGACAGCGTGGACGCACCTTACCGCCGGAATTCCACGGTCTATAACAACGTGAACCTCGCCAAGCGCGGACGCAAGGTCTCAGAGACGGTGCAGGACGGCTCCGGCGCACGGTATGTGGTGAGGAACTACAAGACGATGCTATACGACTTTCTGGGCGACACAGTGGACGAGGCCAATTGCCGCGTAGAAGGAACCTACGTGGGACACGAGGCTGAGACCACGATTTATTACGAGGGGCAAAATGACGACTCCATCGTGGTGGCCGTCAGCAAGGAATATGACAGATACAGAAACATAATCCGCTACACCTACGAGGGGATACGCGGCAACGGGAATGGCCAGCATTTCTCGGCCAGCATCTCATACAAGCAAAATGCGGGACACAACCTTGTTTCCCTGCCCGAGACAGTGGTCGTGTACAACCACGACAGCTCTACAGTGTTCCAGTCGCGCACGGCAGAGTATGACGCCAACGGGCACCTGACCCGTCTCACGAGGCACAACGGCGGGCAGGACGCCGTGTGGGACTTTTACTATGACCCGTATGGCAATATGGTGCGGGCAGTGCTGCCCCAGAATGCCGCTGGAGAGCGGACGGACTGCAGGTACACATACGACCCTGATGTGCACACCTATCCCGTGCGGGTGGAAAACTATTCGTTGGGCTTCGCCTCCACTGCGGAGTATGACCTCAAGTTCGGCAAGCCGGTCAGGACCACCGATATCAACGGAAACGTGATGCGGTACGGTTATGACTGGATGGGACGTATGGTGGCCGTGACCGCACCCTATGAGACAGACAGCCTGTACCCCTATACCATACGGATGGAATATTATCCACATAACTTCTCCACGACATCCATCTTTACGAACCAGAACAATCCTTATTCCTATGCCGTGACGCGCCATATTGATCCGCATCACCCCCATAACGACATCCTCACCACCGTCATCAGCGACGGCTGGGGGAGGATTCTGCAGACCAAGAAGGATGCGGAAATCAACGGACAGGAGGTCAGCCTTGTGACCGGGAAAGTGGTGTACGACTGCTTCGGCAGGACGGTGAAGCAGTACCACCCGTTCACGGAGGACACCATATATAGGCCATTGTATAATCCGCAGTGTGACCCATCCACGGTTACCGAGACAGGCTACGACATCCTCGACCGCCCGGTGTTTTCAATACGGCCATACGGGCACACCACCACCATAGACTACGGCTTCGGCAGCGATGGAATACGACGGCTCTTCCGTACCACGGAGACCGACCCGATGGGCAATGTCGTGACGGTGTTGAAGGATGGCCTCGGACAACTGGTGCGGACGGTTGCCCCGATGAATACGGTGACACGGTTCGAGTACAATCCCATTGGACAGCTCGCCGCCACTACCGACCCGGACGGCTTCACCACCACCTATGGTTACGATATGTTGGGGCGTATGACGCACCGCACCCATCCGGATGCGGGGACCGACCGATACACATACGACCCTTCGGGAAACGCCACCTCGCACGTAAACGGAAACGGTGATTCTGTGATATATGCATACCACTATAATTTGCTCACAAGCGTGTCCTACCCCCGATATCCTGCCAACAATGTGAGATACTGGTACGGCGCCCCCGGGGCACCTGACAATTGTGCGGGGAAGGTGGCTCTGATGGCTGACGGTTCCGGGCTCCATGCCTTCAAATACGGCAAATTGGGCGAGGTGATTGAAAATATTCGTACTTTTGTGCTTCCTAACGAAATCCATCCTTACACGTTTAAAATGAAATTCTGTTACGATAGCTGGAACCGCATTCAGAGCATGACCTACCCCGACGGGGAGGTGGTCACATACACCTACGACCGGGGCGGCATGCTCCAAAGCGTGCAGGGCCGAAAGGGCATGAATCACCTGACCTACGTGGAAAACACAACCTATAACACCTACGGGCTGAAGGAAAGCGTGCTATATGGGAACGGCTCATACACCGAATACCAGTACGACCTGCTGATGCGGCTCTCGCACCTGTACAGTGAGAACGGGCAAGGGGAGGCTATGCAGGACATGGAATATGTGTATGATGATGCGGACAACATCACCGACATTTACAACAACGCCCCCATGCTGCTTAACGGGCTAGGCGGAGACTATTGGAGCCATAATGAATACGACCCGCTGTACCGGCTGTCCCATGCGGAAGGGAACTGGAACGGCGGACAGCTCAATTACCTTCTGGATATGGAGTATCATTCCAACGGGCGGATAGAACGCAAAAATCTGTATGCCGAAGTGATGGACCATACGGGGGCCACATCCGTAACCGACTATGCGAACGGCTACCTGTACAACGTGGGGCAGCCCAACACGCTGGAGTATGTGGTGGACGATTTTTCGGGCAGGCAGCAGGTTTTCACATGGGATGCCGCAGGCAACATGACAAACCACGAGAATTTCGCGGAGGGTTGTGTCCGTAGCCTCTGCTGGGACGAGGAGAACCGGCTGGTGTCCTTTGCCGACTGCGAGAACGCGGGCTTCTACCAGTATGATGCCAACGGGGAACGCACCTACAAGCTGACAGGCGGCATTGCCATGCAGAACATACAGGGGCACTGGAGGTCATACAACCTGTTGGACAACCCCACGCTCTACACCTCACCCTATCTGGTGGCCACGCCCAAGGGCTACACCAAGCACTACTATGCGGAGAGCGAGCGGGTGGCAAGCATGATAGGCAGCGGAGGATTGGGGGATATCACCAGAACGATAGTGAATATGGAAGACCTTTTGACGGATTTTTGGGTTGGCGAAGATGGGCTGCGCTGGGAGGAAGTGTGGATACCTGAATTCTATGAGGCCAAGCATGAGGAATTCCGCAACCATCTCACGGATGTTATGATGTGTGCCGGTGCCGACCCTCTTGTGGAGGAGAACCGTTTGGACGAGCTTCGTTTTTACTGGCAGTATATACAGGAAGAGGAAGAGACTGACTGCTACTGGTACCACCCAGACCACCTGGGCAGCAGCAGTTGGATAACAGAGAAGAGCGGATATTCGGCACAGCACCTGCACTACCTCCCTTGGGGCGAGAACTTTGTTGACCAACGGACAACTAATTACGCTGCCCGTTTCACCTTCTCCGCAAAGGAAAAGGACTCCGAAACCGGCTTTTCATACTTTGGTTCAAGGTATTACAACTCCGATTTGAGCATCTGGTTGAGCGTGGATCCGATGAGTGACAAATATCCCTCCCTAAGTCCGTATGTTTATTGCGCGAATAATCCGATTAAGTTGGTGGACCCGAATGGGGAAGAGATACGCATCTATTATGGGAATGGTAACAAATATATAAAATACACTCCTGGAATGAAAGCAAGAAAAAGATATGATGCATTTGTAAAAGATGCCATCAACGGATTGAATTTCTTATATAATCACCCTCAAGGTGACAACAATAGGGTCGATTATGTTGCGAGTAAAACGGGGGAAATCATCGGGCTTTATCAAGGAACGCCTGGAGAATCCAGCATATATAGGCCTGAAAAAAGGGAACTATATTGGGACAATCAATCTATCGATGTCTTTGAAGAAGGGTCACAATCTCCAATTATTTCATTAGCTCACGAGTTAGACCATGCTGACAGGTCAACAAAAGCTTGGGACGCTTACTATGAATGCAAAGAATACAATATTAAAACAGGCGACTCCCCTTGTGATAAATTTATTGAACAAGCGCGAGGAGCAGATGTGGATGCCGCAGAAGCCTCTGCTTTAGAATATGAAAATTATGTTGGTGGATTGTTGTATAATGGTAAAAGAATATCTTCATATATCCGACAACATCACTCCGAAGCTCCAATACGTCAAGTCAAAGCAGCTACAATTTTTTCTTATGAAGAATAGCTCTCTTTTAGCCATTATATTATTGCTTATTATTTTTTTAACTTGCTCCTGCTCTTCACACGAAAAGCTTTTGCTGCGAGAGAAGAGATTTATGCAATATTGGAAAGCTCTCCCCGACTGTTGTGTTTCTGAAATTAAAAGCAACAAGTATGATGGAATGATATTAAATGGAAGGTTGTTGTCTCAAACCGACAAATGGTTGGTACCAACAATAGAATCATTATTAAACCGAAAAATTGACAGCTTGCAGGCTTTTGAATACATAGCGGATGATTCCACAGTCTTATCCTTTGAAAAACAATGTTTAGACTCTTTATATAAATCAAACTCCCCATATTTTATTGCACTAAAGGGCAATCTTTATTACCGTCAATATTTAGGTCTAATCCTTGATGGAAACAAATACCTTTTTGTAAGTTTTCAGAAATCAAACCCTCATTGTGGACATAACAATCATCAACGTAAGTTATGTTACCAAGTCTTCAGATTAATTTATTCAAGATCGTTCCTTATCCCTGGCATAGATTTCCATCCCAAAGACAAAGTTCGCTTTTGGATGTTGTACAATGTCGCAAACAAACAAATTTATTCGTATCCCATAAATCCTTGACATTCCTCATTTTCATTAACAAAAACTGGAATATTGATATGAAAATTCGACTATGAGTAGTAAAATCATTCAATTTATTACGTTAACCATATATATGTGTGTTCTTAATGTTTTTTTTTTCTAATAGGGAATGTGTTCATAGATAGCTATATGTGTTGGTCTGCAAGCAAGTTGAATTTTGGACATTTCTTTTTAATTGTATTATATTCTTTTGTCCAAACAATAGTGTTCCCCATAGAGAAGAAATTCAATATCGCCATTGTCTCAGTACTTTCCTTGCTATGTGGGCTTTGGTTTTCTTATTTTGACAAAATTGGATTTGGTAATGAGTTGTGGTGTGATGTGGTTTTAAGTGTTTCTAAGTGTAACCATTTTTTAGGACTCTTGTTCTTAAACCGTTACCCTGCTTTGTTGCAAGCAAATTTCTCTTTTCTTTATTCTATATATATTTATTTGGTCGGGTGTTCATATAAATTATTATATGAGAAATTTTTTTACAACCGAATCTCTCGTAAAGGCAAATGCGATAAAAATCGTGACAACATTTTCCCGTAGTCCAATACCATGATGGACATTTAAGTCAAACAAACATTAGTGAAGGTTTTAACAGATGATCATGTTGCTATGTGCTATTTTCTGTTTCCCGTCGCACACCTAAAGGCGTGCGGAGGATTGTGCGGGGCGGTCTCTCTGTTACCAGGCTATGCAGTCCTATGGACTGCCGGATTGCGCGCACGTAATTGTATTTGAAAAAAATATTATCTTTGCCTCGTATTGTCACTTGTTATGAATCAGTCTTTTACATATACGACAACCAACCCGCGTCTTTCGTTTGCTGAGACTTTCACCTTCTCCGCAAAAGAGAAGGACGCGGAAACGGGATACTCGTACTTCGGGGCACGGTATTACAACTCCGATTTGTCAATTTGGTTGAGTGTCGATCCGATGAGTGACAAATATCCCTCCTTGAGTCCGTATGTCTATTGCGCGAATAACCCCGTGAAACTGGTGGACCCGAATGGGGAAGAGATAGACGTTTCTGTCATTTATCAGAAAAAAGATGATGGTTCTTATAAATATAAATTTGTGGTTAAAGCATTTGAGTTTTTTGCAAGTACAAAAATTGGACGAAATTTTTTAGGTAAATATGCAAAAAAAGGGCAAACCATAGCAGGGCACACGTATGAGAAAGATGGATGTTATCATCAAAATGGAATAGATATTTCTTTCATTAGTAATGATAACAAATTATTAGATTCTGGTGCATCGGGAGCTGAAAAATCAGAAATTAAGAATGGTAGAATGAAGACCGAGGTTAACTTATCAAACATAACTGAAGTAGGAAGTGTCTTGCAAGCTTTATGTCATGAATTATTTATTCATGCCTTTCAAGATGCGAAAGATTATTTAGATGATAAACAGTTAAATAACTCTCAATTAAATCCCTATTTTAGACAATACGTGGGAAAGAATTCTATAAATTCCTTACAACATTATCAAGATGCTTACTATAATAATATGATGAGTAATTATGCGATGCCTATTTTGAGGGCTTATTACAATGGGAGTAGTCCAGATAGAAAAAAATTATCAGATTCAACTATAAAGAATTTTATAAACAACGGTTTAGGAGGAGCTACTATCAGAAGATGAAACGTGTTTTAGTCTATTTGATTATAAGTGCCACTCTTTTTCTAGGCAATCGACTGTTTGCACAAGAGAACCCAGTCTTGATTATACCGATTTCTAAAGGATTTGCATTCTATTATGATAAAGACTATCATGATTATTGTGGCAAAACAAAGTACTTAGAGCTTAACCTTGACACTTTAAATCAAATTATATTAAAGGATAGAAACATAAATTTGGACACTTTGGAAATATCGAATGATCACTATGGTTTGGGATGTTTAATTTACGATGCGTGCATTGTAGGCATGAAATTCTATGTTAATGTTTATATTCCAAAAGAGAAAGTTGGATCATACGAATTTGATGTTACACCTGTAGAGCGTCAATTAGTTGAATATGCTATTGCACATATTGAGAATTATAACGATAGTGTTTTCCTGCCCAAATATCATGGACTAAATCCTTCCGATAGTTTTTCTTGTCACGATTGTGATGCAGCATCCTATATTCGAATGAAAAAAAAATCGATTAATAAAGAGTATCTTATTCATTCATTAGCTGATAGCATACCAACTGCATTGGTTTTTCTCAGAGATGTAATAGGGGCTGTAGTAGAAAACCACTGTCGGGATGAGCAACTGATTCCTAAACCTATCGAGAATCACTCTATACGAAAGAGATTCTACGAAATGGCAAAAGAACATAATTGTCCGACAGGACTTGAAGGCGATAATCCTATACCCTTTACAGATTCTTTGCTTTTGCTAAAGTATTGCAAACAAATAAGCTATGATTCTAATAAGGTGCTTAAGTCTTCTACTTTCTGGTATTGTTTCAAAGGTGTAGAATATGATTTCCAATCTGTTTATTCAAATTACATGAGAGACAAACCGACAGTTATTTCTTTAATGATTTACCGATGCGATGATCGTCAATGTGTTGCAGAATATTTCGTTAAATGCTACGCAAAGCGATGCTGTCTAAAAAAACAGAATTATCATATTAAGAAAGCTGTCCCGTATGCACACAGACTGTTTCGTATTTATAAAAGAAAGAAACTGTACATAGAATGAAAGAACAAGAATTTTGCAAGGAGAACTATTTCTACCACCCCGACCACCTGGGCAGCAGCAGTTGGATAAGAGAGAAGAGCGGATATTCGGCACAGCACCTGCACTACCTCCCTTGGGGCGAGGACTTTGTTGACCAACGGACAACTAATTACGCTGCCCGTTTCACCTTCTCCGCAAAGGAGAAGGACGCGGAAACCGGCTTTTCTTACTTTGGTTCAAGGTATTACAACTCCGATTTGAGCATCTGGCTGAGTGTTGACCCGATGAGTGACAAATATCCCTCTTTGAGTCCGTATGTTTATTGTGCGAATAACCCTGTGAAATTGGTGGACCCGAATGGGGAAGAGATAGAAGTATCTATCAATGATAATGGAACATACACTGTGGTTGGAGGCACATTAAATAGTGATAGAAATATTTATATTGTGAAAGATGGGAAACGAACAGGAGATATTTTGGGCCAAACCATGACGGATTATTCCTTTTTTAGCGAAGAGGGGAATGTGGTAGAAGGAGCGATTATTAATCCTGCGGATAATTCCGGACAAGAATTTTTAGACGGCCTCAAATCTAATAATCCAAGTTTAATCACATATATGTTTAATGCGGCACATGGCAAGAAATATGATTTTAAAGTACAAGGTGGTGCAGACAACAAGAACGTAAACCGTGGTATGCCGATAAATGTTGACGGTAAGACTGTTTTTGCTTCTGCCAGAGATGTTGGAAATTATGCGGCAGGTTATGTTTCTGGTCGAAAAGGCTTAAGTTGGACTGTAACCCGCTTGGGATTTGACGGATATCAAACAGGTATTAAAAATGCAATTAAAGGGAATTGGATTACAGAAAGTAATGTATCTCAAAGTGCCCAAAAATTGGGGTTCAATGCTGGCGTGAAGCAATATAATAAGGACAAAACTTTTCAAATGCAGTTAGGACCATTAGTACCTCATTTAAAAAGATAAAGTAATGATAACAAATGGCTGTTCGAAAGGATGCTTTTTTACTACAATAATAATTTTATCAATCATTGCAGTGTTCTGGTTTACTGATTTTGAAATGCGTGATTACCGTAAAATAGGAAATCGGTGTTTTACATTTTGGAAAACAGATGACGGATGCTACATTATGCCATATAAATATCGGAAATTATGGTATCCCCAAAAGGATTATATGCTGGTATCCAACACTTGCACTATTCATATATTTTGTGATAATGACAATGTTCTCTATGTTTTTACTGAAAATGATCCACCGGCTAAACATGACGAAGTGGTATTTCATTTAATATCATACGATTACGAGTATGTTCGCGCAAAAGATGTTATTGACCCCAATGTGTATAAACAGATGGATTCGTTAAAATCGTTATATTATCCTTTTATAAGTGTTATAATCAAGGATTTAGGAGGAATAACAAAGTCGCATTAACAGTCTTCTGATAATATTATTCTGGTGTTTTTATTTGTGCGTCTTTTTCGTAGCGTTACGTCTTATGCTCCGTTGCACATAACACCCGTACCGCGACCTACTACACACGATTTCTATACTTCGGGGAATCGGCATTCTCGGCAACCGATCCATACGAGCCACAGAACTACCTTCTGTCAAACTAATAGAGCAGATCTTCTTAAAAACAATATGCATATATTACAATTATAGAACCTTGGCCCATGGTTCACACACAGTAAGAGAATTGTGCCATATTCAATTATTTTGTAACTTTGCGGCAGAATGAGCACCACATTATTGACATATCGCCCCAATAAAACCACGTTTTCAGCGACTTTCACCTTCTCCGCAAAAGAGAAGGACTCCGAAACCGGCTTTTCCTACTTTGGTTCAAGGTATTACAACTCCGATTTGAGCATCTGGCTTAGTGTGGATCCGATGAGTGACAAATATCCCTCTTTGAGTCCGTATGTGTATTGCGCGAATAACCCGATTAAGTTGGTGGATCCCAATGGGGAAGATTTTGAAACAGAAATTGATTATACTAATAAAACTATAACTATAAAAGCCACTTATTATACAGCAAATTGCAACAAAGAATTGTTACAAAAAGGCGTTGATGCATGGAATAAACAATCAGGACAGTATTCTTATGTTATGGGTGAGGGTGAAAATGCAATGGATTTCACTATTAATTTTGAATTATCAGTCGCTGAAGGAGATTTTGAAACAGACGCAGATGCTTTCGCTGCTATGCCAATGGGACAATCTTCTAATATGGTATCATTCATAGACAAAGTATTAGATGATGACGCGAAGGAAGTGAGAGGAAAGTGTGATGGTAAAATAGCATACATTTCCAACAATCAAAGTTTGTCAGGATTTAATCAGCCAAGAACGATTGCACATGAATTGGGACATACATTAGGGTGTTGGGACATGGGTGCACGAGGGGATCTTATGGAATCTGGAGGTCGCGGATCGTCCATTGGCATGAATGATATACGTTCCATAATGTTTATGGCTGGTTATGATAATTTTGGTGCTATTAGACTTAGTCGGGGTAAGAGCTGCGATAATCCTCAATCTGGTGATTTTACGGGTTACGTTAGAAAAAATTAACATCAAAACAGCTATGAAACGTTTATTCATATTAGTGATATTGTTTGTCTTTAGTGCTCAAATGTTTGCTCAAAACATGAGGAATGATTATAATCTCGAACAAAAAGCATTTGTTTATGATATAATAACTTTTGACAGTTTAGTAGCTATAAGAGACACTAGCGTGAAACATCGACTAATATGTATAGAAAAGAAAAATTTGCCTTTGTATGCAGAAAAAGAATCTGACTTTTACTCGTTCTGTGAATTTTATCCTAATTCTTACCTGTTGATGCTTGAACCTGCCACATCTGCAAGTTATATAAATAGATTTGTAACGCCTTCAATATCGGATTCATTATTTTTAAAGCATTGGGAAAAAGAGTTTTTTCCGAACGGGATGCCGGTATATGTTGTTAAATCAGTTTTCGGTAAAGGAGAATCGTTTTATCATAATCTTAGGTACAGCGATGTGTTGTGTGAAACTTTTTTAGTGTTATTAGTACCTTATAAACAATATTGTTATTACATTGATGACCATGTACATATAGATCCTCTACCTGATAAATCTCGAGAAGAAGAGTTGTTTTCTAAAAGATATTCAGATGGATTATATGTGAAAATTCTATACCCATTGTTTTTATTTGAAGAAGATTATTAAGATGCTAAACTATTTCTTTTTCAAATGATTTGAACTGAGCCCTAAGTGAAAAAATTTGTAGCTTTGTCGCATAAAGCTGTAAACAACCCCTTTTCTTATTATATGCTATTTCAGGTTCCTCGTCGCACACCTAAAGGCGTGCGGGGGATTTTGTGTGTGGGTCTCTCTGCTACCGGGCTTGGCAGACCTAAAGGCCTGCGGCTAGGTCAAAAAAACTTCTCATTAAGAATAATTGTTATCTTTGTCGCGTAATGGGTCAACAACATCAATCATATTATTCAAAACGCCACCTCTGCTGGGACGAGCAGAACCGGCTGCAAGGGGTGATGGACGAACAATCCCTGGCGGTCTATCAGTACGACGCCAACGGCGACAGGACCTACAAGCTGACGGGAAAGCACACCCACCAGAACATCAGCGGCACCTGGCACCATTTCTACCAGTTGGACAATGCCACCCTGTATGCTTCGCCCTATTTGGTCGTCACCCCCAAGGGCTACACCAAGCATTATTATGCGGAGAGCGAGCGCGTGGCCAGCAAGCTGGGCAAGGGCGGGCTACAGGAGCTTGACCATCTCGTGGTGGCAGAGCATCTGGTTGGCGACAAGTTCGTTGCCAATACGGAACACGCCGAAAAGGTGGTTTACGAGTGCCTGCACGCAGAGGAGACCCGGCCTTCAGCACCCTTGTCTTACCTTTACGAGTTGATAGGAACATCGAATGAGCCGGAGGATGAGCGCTACTGGTACCACCCCGACCATTTGGGCAGTTCATCCTGGATAACATACTCCAACGGTGAGGCTATCCAGCACCTCCATTACCTGCCATACGGCGAAGACCTTGTGAACCAGCAGCACACGGTCGTTGGTGCCATGTACACTTTCAGTGCCAAGGAGAAGGACACCGAAACCGGCTATTCTTACTTTGGCTCAAGGTATTACAGCAGCGATTTGTCCATCTGGCTGAGTGTGGACCCGATGAGTGACAAGTATCCATCTCTTTCACCTTATTCCTATTGTGCGAATAATCCCATTAAATTGGTTGATCCGAATGGGGAAGATTGGATTGTTTGTATAGAGAGTAATCAATATGAATGGCATGACAATATAAAAAGGGATTCTCCAATTCCTAAAGGATATCGTTACGTTGGTGCTAACGATGATGATATTCTTGCTGATTTAAATATCGTCAGTAATAATCAAACAAAAACAGAGACCAGGTATGGCATGGGAATTGCGGGAAATGAAAAAGCTAAAACAGCTGCTCCCTTATTTGGTCGAACAGAGATTCAGGGTGATCTGGAGATCAAAGCAATAGTCGATTTTGACCCGACAAAAAAATCTGCAAATAATCAAATGGGTAAAACATTTAAAGGAGTTGAATTTAATGCAACAGTGATTAGTCAAGTTCTTAGCTCCAATGATGATGCAGCTATGAATTATAATGGGGCTTTATGTTTAACAGTAAATGGTAACAAAATATATGAAAGCCTATCCGCTCCTAAAGGAAGTTACTGTATAGGCACGAATCAGACAATAAAAGCTGCATCTATTTTCTTCCCTGCGAGTAATATAAACAAAAACACTTCCTTTCAAGAAGCAACAATTTCATTAGGAGCTACTAATCCGAATATATTCAACAAACCAGTAAAAATGAATTTTAATCTTATGTTACATCCTATATTACGAGCTTTCTGATTATGAAAATTAAACTCTTCTGCTTTATCATATTTGTCTCCGTCATAGCGCCTCAAAAAATAGCTGCGCAAAGAGAATCCATGTGCGATAGCCTTATCAATATTTCATATGATTTCATTTGGAGATATAATGATACTGAAAACATTTATTTTCTTGATTCTGCCCAATTTTATCTAGACGAAGCATTCCTTTACTGCCGTGATTCTAACAATCTCATTTTACGAAAACTTATTTTATTTTCACTCAAACATCAATATGATTCAGCAATCAAGTATCTTGATAATTGTAAAGTACAATTATATCCAGTAGTTGGGATGCCTTTTTTCTGGTCAAATTGCAAAAATCGTTTTTTAGCGATGAAATATGCTTATGCCGGAGATACAATTAAAAGGAATGAATACATTGGTAATATCATAAAAGACATAGAAGAGTATCTACAGGATAATCAAGAGTCCTTAGATAGTATTTGTGCTCTTGAAGACTTAGCATCTATAATGCACCATACACTTCCATGGGTTTTAGTACATTATTATTATTATTTAAGCATAATAGATAGTCAGGAAGTGATAAAAAATAAAATGGACATGCTTCTTAAAAAGGGATATAACATGGATTTTATTGATTTGCTGAATACTTCTTATGAGGATTTTTTGATATTTACAGGATTCTGAACATTTCTTGTTAAACCAAAGCTCAACTCGTCATTAATGCAATCAGTTTTCGCCCCAATCTACGAATCTGAGATTATACTTATGCCACAAACCACAGGTTTATAACAAAAGTATCACCGCAAGGTAATCTACATCAACGGCCAAAGAATTGTTCCATATTCAATTATTTTGTACTTTCGCCGCAGAATGAAAACCACAGCTCTGACATATAGCCCCGATAGTACCCTGTACCCCACACGGATTTTCACCTTCTCCGCAAAGGAAAAGGACTCCGAAACCGGCTTTTCCTACTTTGGCTCAAGGTATTACAACTCCGATTTGAGCATCTGGCTGAGCGTGGATCCGATGAGTGATAAATATCCCTCTTTGTCGCCATATACATATTGCGCGAATAACCCGATTAAGTTGGTGGATCCCAATGGGGAAGAGTTTGTTGGCACTGATGGCGAGAAGGTTAGAGTGAGTCGAGATAAAAATGGCCAAATATCTGTAGGTGATAACGCCTCTGAAGATTTGAAAAGAATGGCATCAATGATAAACTCATCAGGTAGCAAAACTGCATCGAAACAGTTTATGAAATTGGCCAACAACAATTGTAAAATTCATTTTCATATTGTTCAGGGCGAAGGAGATGGTAGTAAAGTCGGGTATCATCAAGCTCACGATGAACAAGGAAATCCATTGGATTGGGTTGGAGGTCGAAACGATGGGTATTTTGACGGAACACCAGCAATACAAAAAGGAGAATATAAAGAGGCAACTATTACTCTGTTTGAAGGAATGGTTGACAATCATAAAACTAAAACCCCATATCAAGCGAATACTCTTGAGAACACTATGGTAGGCACTTTTGCACACGAGGCAGAACATAATATTAACAAATTAGACATTCGAGCTATAAAGGAGCGTTCAGCAGGTTATACCGACAATGTCAGAGATGTTGAACGTGCTGCTGAACGTGTTGAGAGAAGAGTGTATCGTGAAATATATAAAAACAGATGAAAAGAGTTGTCTCGCTTGTTGTTTTAGTAGCATTTATGTGTAGCGGTTTTACACAAAATCTAATTACAAAATTCACACTTGAAGACCTTAGAAAGAAAGGAAGCAATGTATATGCGGATATAGTCACAAGAGAATTTTACAACACATTAAAAGCATACAGAGTTTATAAATTTTATCCACAGGGTGTTTTTTTTGCCACTGATTTATCAGATACAACTAATCATCTGATTGGAAGTGACGATACCTTGAAGATCTTCAACAACCATATATATCATATTTATGCGCCTTTAACAAGTCATAAAGTCTCAATTATTATGATTCCCCTGCAAGAATCTTTGTATTTCTTCAACGGATTGAATTGTTGTAAACCAAAGCATAATCTTTCAGATGTTTTGTTCTGGATGCATACACAACAGAATTTTGACAGCACTGATTTTCGCAGAGTTGAAAATTATAACTTATATTACTCTGGCATCTCGATGGATATACCAGGGGCTTTCTGTGAGTGTTCAAAACAAAGAGTGCATTCTGACAGAAGACATAAAAAGCCTCATCAAATATTGATACAACATTCAAAAAAAGGTATGCCTTCTTCCGTTCCATAAACATCCCTCTTCTGTGACAGTTAAACAAATGAGCCCCATGTGAATATCTTGTAGCTTTGTCGCATAAAGCTGTAAACAACCCCTTTTCTTATTATATGCTATTTCAGGTCCCCCGTCGCACACCTGAAGGCGTGCAGAGGATTGTGTGGGGTGGTCTCTCTGCTACCGGGCTTGGCAGACCTAAAGGCCTGCCAGCTTGCGCGCACGTAATTGTATTTGAAAAAAATATTATCTTTGCCTCGTATTGTCACTTGTTATGAATCAGTCTTTTACATATACGACAACCAACATGTGTCTTTCTTTTGCTGAGACTTTCACCTTCTCCGCCAAGGAAAAGGACTTTGAAACCGGCCTATCTTACTTCGGTGCACGGTATTACAACTCGGATCTGAGCATCTGGCTGAGCGTGGATCCTATGAGTGACAAATATCCTTCGCTGTCGCCGTACGTTTACTGCGCGGATAACCCGATTAAACTGGTGGATCCGAACGGGGAAGAGGTGTGGATTCCAGAGGTCACAGACAATGGGGATATCAGGCTTCTGTACGAAGAAGGTGATGATTACCAGTCGCTTACAGATTTTCTTGGTGGTGACTTAGGTATCTTTTCAAAAAGGCAAATTGATA
>R23__coassemble_745_pt1 | contig 19302 bp, 20 predicted proteins | sample R23__metabat2_high_PE_022 | metagenome-assembled genome bin R23
GAAATGGGCTAGTAGTATATAACAGTTTGAAAATAAGAATGTTTTATATGAATTACTATTAACCTTTTAAATTTTGTGCTTATGAAAAAGTATTTCGCTGAATTGGTGGGGACGTTTGTCCTTACGTTTTTGGGCTGTGCAACGGCCATGTTTTTGGGTTGCCTTGAACCCGCCGGCGTGGTAGGTACTGCTATCGCTTTCGGTCTCACCGTGGTGGCCATGGCTTACACCATCGGCGGCATTTCAGGTTGTCACATCAATCCTGCCATTACATTGGCAGTGGCGCTTTCCGGCCGTATGAGCTGGAAGGATGCTTGCGGCTACTGGATTGGACAGCTGTTCGGCGGTATTATCGCCGGCGCATGTCTGTTGTTGCTCACACATGTGGTCTCGACTCCGGATTTGACGGGAGGTCTCGGCACCAATGCTGTTGCCAATGCGGGTGGCCCGTGGGGCGCTTGCCTGGTTGAGCTTGTCGCTACATTCATCTTCGTGTTGGTGGTTCTCGGAACCACCGACGAGAAAGTCGGTGCCGGCAACTTCGCGGGTCTCGCCATCGGTCTGACCCTGATTCTGGTTCACCTCGTGTGCATCAACCTGACGGGTACGTCCGTCAACCCTGCCCGTTCCATCGGACCGGCTCTGTTTGCAGGTGGCCAGGCACTCACCGACCTCTGGGTGTTCATCGTTGCCCCGCTTGCGGGTGCCGCTTTGTCAGCCCTCGTTTGGAAATGTTTCTCCTGCAACAAATGCTGCTGCAAGAAGGAACAGGAATAGTCCGATTGCGGAATCATGATAAACGCGCCCCGACAGGGCGCGTTTTTTTTGTTGCTGGACGTGTCATCATAACAAAAATATTTCCTATTTTTGCCCAAATTTTTTTATAAAAATTATAATATGGTTATGAAAAGAAACGAAATCACAAGAAAGATGCTTGGAGCATTTGTTGCCATTGCGCTTGTCTTAAGCGCCTGCGATCCTGATAACGGCGGCGAAAATAATGGAGGAGAGGGTGGAAACAACCAAGGGGACCCCTCTACAGCAAATGTGATTCCCAATGCCGTGAAGGACATTGACGGCAACGTGTATGACGCCGTGAAAATCGGCAATCAGGTGTGGATGGCCTCCAACCTGCGCACCACGCGCTATGCCGATGGGATGAGCATTCCGTTGGGGGAGACAACAAGTTACACAGATCCCTATCGATATGCTCCGGGAACGTCCCAAAGCAATAATGAGAACATGGTCAATGTGCCCGCGTACGGCTATCTGTACAATTGGTCTGCTGTGATGCACGGGGCAGAAACCTCCGATGCCAATCCCAGCGGAGTACAGGGTATCTGTCCCAATGGCTGGCATGTGCCGAGCGATGCGGAGTGGACGGAATTGACGGAATATATGAAAACACGTCCGGAATATACATACGATGGCTACAGCAATAATATAGCAAAAGCCTTGGCTGCGACATGGGGGTGGGAAAGTAGTTCAGCTCCAGAAGATGTCGGACACGAACAAAGTACGACCAACAACGCCACTGGCTTTTCCGCTCTTCCCGCTGGCATTTACAGAGGATGGTACGATTCTTTCGGCTATAACGCCCACTTTTTGTCTTCTACGGAGAGCGCTAGCAACGGCGCGTGGATACATGGTTTGGCTTCCTACAAAGGTTCCGTGGACTGGTTCGGCGGCAGCAAGAACTTCGCGTTCTCTGTCCGTTGTCTTCGCGATTAACTGGAAACGATGATGATGAGAGTTGGGAATTCCGCCACTTGCTGCGCAAGCGGCGGAAAGGTACGTGTGTTGGGCAAGAGAGGGTAAAGGGTGTGCTAATGTTGTTGCATTTCTGCGATTTCTTCGTGGTTGAGGCCGGAGATTCGGGCAATGGTCTCCAAATCAATACCCTCCGTGAGCATGTTCTGCACGAGCTGCCGTTTCCCTTCGTTCAATCCTTCCATCCGTCCCTCCATTCGTCCCTTTTTAACACCTTGCTCCAACCCTTGTTCCAATCCCTTTTCAAAGCCTTCTTCAACGCCGTCTTCGCGGGCGCAGATGATGGCACCTTGAACATCTTTGTACTCCAATACGCTTTTCTTGTATTCTTTTCGTTCCATGTTGGTTAGTTTTGCTATCCTGCATTCTTCAATGAACTTTCGGAAAACGCCCTGCTCCTCTGCGCCGTAGTCCCGATTGGTGCTGCCTCCGATGGAGGTGAGCAGCTCAAGCCATCTGCGCATGGGGGCATTGTCCGAAGTCATGTCCTTAACGGCTGCAAATTTACACAATTCGACGAAAAAATAAGAGGTTTTGTCACTGAAAATTTTATTGGTTTCGTCCTTGAGCATTACCTTGTGGAAATAACTGTTGTTTCCCCTGAACTCCGGTGCGTTGTAGTCCAGCAGGTTGAAGGAATATACAGAAGGAATCGCATAGTCGCTTTCGCCTTTTTCCATTTCCCTGCTGACGACCCTGCTCACGTACGAGATGATTCTGTCTGCGAAGAAGGGCTGGCGAGCCCGTTGCATCTCGATGATGAATCTGTCGCCGTTTTGGTTTTCGCAGTATATGTCGAAGATGACCCTCTTCTCCTCCGGTCTCTCGCCGAATTGCTCTGTCTGGAGAAAAGAGATGTCGGTGATGATGCCCACCTCGTTAGAAATGGAAGCGTTGAGGAAGTCAATGAGGAGGTCTTTGTTGTTCTCAGAGGCGAAGATCCGCTTGAAACCGAAGTCGGACAGCGGATCGAAAAATATCATGTCTTTTTTCATAATAAAATGTTTTAGGTTGCTGCAAAGATACAACACCCAATCCGATTTTCAATGGTTTGGCTAAAAAATATTTTATCGTAATATTCAATGTGTTAGAAAATTACGATGTATAAAATTAAGAATTGGTTGTTAACGGGCTGGGCTGCATTTCGGAGGTGATGGCTGGTGCTTTCGCTATTGTTTGAGGGTGAACCTTGGGGATTCCACCACTTGCTGCGTAAGCGGCGACAGAACCCCAAACTCTCAACTCTAAACTCTAAACCCTCTCCTTACATCTTATCCGGCACGTCAATGCCTAACAGTTTCATGCCGTTTCGGATGGTGATGGCAGTCCATTGGGAGATTTGGAGCCTCAGTTGACGCTTGGCTGCGTCTTCCTCCTTGAAGATGGGGGTCTCCTGATAGAAGTGGTTGAACTGTTTGGCCAGATCGTATATGTAGTTGGCAATCAGGGCCGGACTGTAATTGTCGCCGGCCGCCAGCACCACCTGCGGGTACCGGTACAGTGTCTTGATGAGCTGTTTTTCATCAGTGCCGAGTTCGCAATGCTCTGCGATAGGGGCGTTGATGTCGATCTCCTGCCCGTCAGCCTTGCGCAACAGCGAGCGTATGCGTGCGTGCGTGTATTGGATGAACGGGGCCGTGTTGCCGTTGAAGTCGATGGATTCGGCGGGGTTAAAGAGGATGTTCTTGGTGGGATCGACTTTCAGGATGAAGTATTTCAGTGCCCCTAAGCCGATCATCTCATACAGGGCGGCGGCCTCATCTTCGGGGAAGTCGAACTTGCCCAAAGCCTCTGTGCCATTCTTGGCCTCCTGGAACATGTCGTCCATCAGGTCGTCGGCATCCACCACTGTGCCCTCTCTGGATTTCATCTTGCCGCTGGGCAGCTCCACCATGCCGTAGGAGAGATGGTAAATGCTGTTTCCGAACTCTTTCTCCAATTTCTTGCCCAACACCAGCTTCAGAACATCGAAGTGGTAGTTCTGCTCGTTGCCGACCACATAGATCATCTTTTGCGGTTGGAATTCCCCGTAACGCAGTTGTGCGGTGCCGAGGTCCTGGGTCATATACACCGAGGTGCCGTCCTTGCGGAGCAGCACTTTTTCGTCTAAACCTTCGTCGGTCAGATTCACGCGCACGGAGCCGTCTTCGTGGCGGTAAAAGACGCCTTTGTCGAGTCCCTCTTGCACGAGGGCTTTGCCCAGCAGGTAGGTTTCCGATTCGTAGTAGGTCTTGTCGAAGCGGATGCCCAGGCGATTGTAGGTGGCATCAAAGCCGGCATACACCCACTGGTTCATTTGTTGCCATAGCTTGCGCACCGTCTCGTCGCCGGCTTCCCACTTGCGCAGCATCTCGCGTGCCTCCAGCATGATGGAAGCCTGTTGGGCAGCCTCGTCTTCCGAAAGTCCTTTTTCGATCAGCTCTTTCTGTTCTTCTTTGTAATGTTGGTCGAACACCACATAGTATTTGCCCACCAGGTGGTCACCCTTCATTCCGGAAGATTCCGGTGTCTCGCCATTGCCGTAACGCAGCCAGGCTACCATGGACTTGCAAATATGGATGCCGCGGTCGTTTACCAGATTCACTTGCACGACAGGGTGCCCGCAGGCCATGAGGATTTGGGACACAGAGTGGCCGAGCAGGTTGTTTCGGATATGCCCGAGGTGCAAGGGCTTGTTGGTGTTAGGTGAGGAGTATTCAATGAGCACGGGAGCCTCCTGCCGGCGCTCGGCCTGCCCGTAGGCGGTGTCACGGAAGTGCGTGTGCAGTTGCTCGTTCCAGAAACTGTCGGCAATGGAGAGGTTGAGATAGCCTTTCACCACGTTGTAGCCGCTGATGAAGTCCACGGAGGCGCAAAGCTTGTCGCCGATCTCCTTGGCCACCATGTCGGGGGCCTTGCGTGCGAGCTTCACATACGGGAAGACCACAATGGTGAGGTCGCCCTCGAACTCCTTGCGCGTGGGCTGGATGAGGCTTGTGTCGGCCTCGATGCTGATGTTGTATAATTCCGAAAGCGTCTTTTGCAGCGCGGTGGCTAATGCGGTTTCTATTTTCATTGTGCTTGTTTGAAAATGATTGTCCTATTGTTTGTCTTCTTGCTTGTTTTCGCGTTTTTTGAACAGGGTTTTCCAGTAGTTCATGTGCCAGAAGATGTGGAAAAGCGCGACGATGGTCATGGCGATGCCGAATTCCACATGGTAGTATTTCACCTTCCAGAACCAGTCCATCTTCCAACCGTAGTTGATTTGGAATACGAGGAAAAAGCCCAGCAGGCAGGAAACCAATGCGGTGATGAGCAGGATGGTGTTCCAGATTTTGCGATGGGTGGTCTTTTTCATGGCGTTGGTTTTGACCAGGATGAATGTAAAGGCGTACAGTCCAAGGGTGAGCAGGGATATGAGGACGAGATCGTACGGCTTTTTCTGCGGGGTGTTGCCCGCGGGTTCTTCAGCTGCCGTGTCTTCTTCTGCCACAGCTTCAGTTGATGGTTCAGGGGTTGTTTCAATGCTTTCGGCAGCCATCCCTTCGGGGTCCTCTTTTATAGTCTGAACCTTTGTGCCCTTTGTGTCCTTTGCTTCCTTTGTGTTGACTGTTGGCGCAACCTCTGCCTTGCCGGCATCAGTCTCTGCCGTGCTTTGGGTTGTCGGGGCAGGGGAGGAGAGTCTTCCTCTGTCGCAGAAGCCGTCGCCGTTCTGGTCTATGAAGCGGCCGCAGCGTCCGGGACAGTCGATGGCGCCGCAGTCCTGCACCACCTGTGCGGAGGCAAAGAGGCACGTGCCCACGAGCAGCATCAAGGCAAATAAGATTCTCTTCATGAAAGTAAGGGGATTTGATAGAAAAAAAGGGCAGTTAAGACGCTGCCCTTTTGTGATTATTCGAAGCTGAGTAATTCGATGTCGAAGATCAGGGTGGCACCTCCCGGGATCAGGCCGCCGGCACCTTGGTCGCCGTAAGCGAGGTCGGACGGGATGTAGAAGGTGAACTTGGAGCCGGTAGGCATGAGTTGCAGACCTTCTGTCCAGCCGCGGATCACTTGGTTGAGGCCGAAAGAGATGGGCTCGCCGCCGTTCTTGTCGGTGGAGTCGAACACGGTGCCGTCAATCAGCTTGCCGGTGTATTTGACGGTCACCTTGCTGGTTGCGGACGGTTTGGGGCCGTTGCCCATGGTGATGACTTTGTATTGCAGACCGGATTCGGTTACGTGCACGTCGGGGTTCTTCTTGTTCTCTTCGAGGAATGCGATGCCCTCAGCCTTGGCGGCGTTGGCCTTGTTGGCTTGTTTGGCCTGCATGTCCTGTTGGAACTGCATGAAGATTTCCTGCATTTGTTGGTCGGTGAATTTGTTCTGGCCGGCCATGCCGTCGGTCACGCCCTGGATGAAGGCGTTAATGTCGAGGTCCACACCGTCGTGTTTAACTTGGGTTCCGAAGTTGGCGCCGATGGCGTAGCTTACTTTCTGGTCTTGTGTCATTGTCTCTTGAGCTTTAACGGACAAGGCAGTGCTGGCGAGCACCACGCAAAGTCCGATGGTTAATAATCTTTTCATTTTTATTGCTTTTAGATATTGATTCTCGTTAAAGGCCGCAAAAGTACAAAAAAGTTTGGAAATATATCTTCCTTTCCATCACCATTTCGCAGCCAGAGGCGGCGGAACCTCCTTGTGTTAGAAATCCTTCAGGCAGCTAACGGAAAAACCACGATATAGTGAACTATGTACACCTACCTGTACAGGTTGTCATACTGATAGATGTTGCTGTACGAGCCACCCAGCTCGTTGGCAAGGATTCCGGCGGAATTGTTTATTTCCGTGATGTTCCCCACTTCGTCATAGCTGTAAATTCATCGGGTGCCGTTGCCGTACCACACCGCCTCTTTCAGCTCGAACTCGTTGTAGCGGTACGGGTATTTGTGTCTCATAGTATTGATGGTGATCTAGAAAGGCAGATTGCTGTTGTAATACCTTGAGCCAAACCGACGAATGAGCGAATGCCAAGCCAAACTTGTTTGGCATTGGCTGAGCGAAGAGGAGGAAACCGAGCGAAGCGAGGTAACTGAAAAGCCGGTTTCTTTGTCCTTCTCTTTTGCGGAGAAGGTGAAAGTCTCAGCAAACGAGCCCGGCAGAAGTATTTTGTGATATATAACAAGCTGATTCATACTGAATAACTAACTGTGGCAAAAATAGCAATTTTTCTTAATGCGAAGCGCATGCGACCAACCACAGTCCGTAGGACTGCAAAGCCCGGTAGCAGAGATGAACGCCCGATATGAATACGCACGCCTTTAGGTGTGCGGAGGGAAAACCAAATAGCACATAACAAGGAAAGTGGATATTTACAGTTTCATGCGATAAAGCTACAAAGAGGATGAATGCGTGTTTATAGTAGAGTTATATGGCGATACAGCTGTGTCCATTACGTTGCGAAAGAACAAAAAAATATATATGGTTTCGACCAACTTGCACTGATGTTGATCGCTACTATTTTTTCATCTCATTGACTGATTTCACTCTTTTTGTACATACAGAATCTTCTTTCCAAATAATTTCAGTTCGAGTATAGCATGAGAATTGTTGAAGAAATAGTATTGCCTGTTCATTGCCTTGATTGGCAGCTTTATACGCATATCTAAAACATTTTTTCATTGATTTTTTGCATCCATTGCCGTTAAGATAATACGAGATTAGCATCACCATGGCTACCGTGTCTCCATAATCAGCCGCTTTTTTTATATAAACAAAAGATTTATGTTTAGAAGCTGGCACTCCATATCCATGGGAATAGCAGACCCCCATTTTTCGTAACGATGCTATATTTCCTAAGGATGCTGCTTTATTATATAGATAGAAAGCTTTGTCATAAGATTGTGTTCGGGCCTCACTTCCGTAAAAATACTCTTCTGCCTCCAAATATATCCAGTATGCTTGACCCGTACACGTCACGGAAAGTCCTGTGATTATTAGTAAAATAAGATGTTTTTTCATCATAGGATTCAATATGTTTTCTTTTTACAAACTTCAAAAGGCGTCCATTGAAAAGAATTTGGCATATATGGTTTTCCTTTTCGATTGAGCATTGAAACAAAATATGTAGAATTATCGGGATTTCTAAAAGTATAACCTGTTCGGTAAGGCAACCCCATCTCTTCCCGCATACAGTTTTCTCTATAAACAGCTCTCCATTCCGAACGACTTCCTTTGTTTGGACATAAATCTCTCAATCCTTTTATGTTTTTTGCGTTGTCATAAACATGTGAGAATTCGTGTCCCAAATCGGCAGTGCTGTTTTTTTGTTCTCCAGCAGTTGTTTCAATATTAGTTCCTTCGGAATTCCAACGAATAGTCTGACTAATAAACTCGCCTGATTCGGAATCTAAAGTTAGGTTATCACATGTACTTTTGGAATCACTTTCGATTATCACGTCTTTATTATCAGAACCTTCAAAAAAGCCAATCAATCTGTTCCCGGTTTTTGTCCCTTTTAGTTTATCAATAGCATTTCCCGCTTTAGATAAAAAAGAGCCAGATTCAGGTGTGTATATATTCCCTTCTTTTGTGTAAAAATTACCATTGTTGTATTTGTATCTAACACCATCGTCTCCAACAATCCAAATCTCTTCCCCATTCGGGTCCACCAACTTAATCGGATTATTCGCACAATACACATACGAACTCATAGAGGGATATTTGTCACTCATCGGGTCCACGCTCAGCCAGATGCTCAAATCGGAGTTGTAATACCTTGAACCAAAGTAGGAAAAGCCGGTTTCGGAGTCCTTTTCCTTTGCGGAGAAGGTGAAAAGGGCACCGGTAACCGTGAGCTGCTGGTTCACAAGGTCTTCGCCAAACGGCAGGTAGTGGAGGTGCTGCACGGCCTCGCCGTCAGAGAAGGTGATCCACGAGGAAGAACCAAGATGATCCGGATGGTACCAGTAGCGTTCATTCTCCGGCTCTTGAGACACTTCCATCAACTCGTAAAGGTAAGACAAGGGCGCGGAAGGCCGAGCATCCTCTGCGTGCAAACACTCATAAATCACCTTTTCGGCGTGTTCCGTATTGGCAACGAACTTGTCGCCTACCAGATGCTCTGCCACCAAGGGATAGTCAAGTTCCAGTAGTCCGCCGTTGCCCAGCTTGCTGGCCACCCGCTCGCTCTCCGCATAATAGTGCTTGGTGTAGCCCTTGGGCGTGACAACCAGATAGGGGGAGGCATAGAGGGTGGCCTTGTCTAACAGGTAGAAATTGTTCCAAGTGCCGCTGACATTCTGGGAGGTCAACTCGCCCGTCAGCTTGTAGGTCCTGTCGCCGTTGGCGTCGTACTGATAGACCGCCAGGGATTGTTCGTCCATCACCCCTTGCAGCCGGTTCTGCTCGTCCAAGCAAAGGGGGACCTCCACGTGTCTTGCGTATCTGCGCGTATTTGCTCGCAGGAATTTTGCGGAATTCTGCGGAATCAGCGGACTATATGGTTGGCAGCGGTTCATCGGTGGTTTTGACGGGGCGAAGATACGAAAAACAAGGAAGGAAGAAATAAATTAATCAATCAATCTTGTGATTTGAATATCATTACTACTGCGGCAAACAAACAAAAAAGAATGTCCACCCAAAAATCTTCAAAAATTTCAGGAAATGTATAAGGATGCTCCCCTCTGAAAGAACGATAATGCAACACTAAGACATCAAAAATCAAAAAGAGAGCAAAATAAAGAATAAACAGGAAAACTAATTTTATTTTATTGTTTCTCATTAGCACTCTTCTTTTTTTTGTTTTTCTTATGTAACTCCCTACTTGAATTGACATCTAAAGCGGTTCCAGTTCCTTCAATAATGAGTTCTGTTTTTTTTGTTTTTTTTACTTTGTCAAACAATCTAAGTGCTTTAAGTGTTTTACCTGTGCTAAATGTCAGCAAGCCTGCCCCTGCCCAAAGTTTATCTTCTTTTGTCACAGGATTCCCATAAAAATCGTGATCTGTGGCTAACACAATCGCATCATTGATCGGAGATATTAAGAAAATGTAGAAACTCTGCATGAAATCAACGCTTTTGTTTGTGAAATCAAGCTCCCATTCTTTGAATGTTTTATTGGTATTGACAAGCTCTGTACCTACATCCTCTCCCCAATCCATTATTAATACAGTCCCTTGTTTGTCAATGGTGCGGTCACTGTGGTAATTCAACACAGTTGTGCCCACAGAACGCTGACCCTCTTTACCTAGATACGTTTCACCTTTTTTTGTGGTCTCCTGGTTATGAGCATTCTCATCCCAATAAATTGTTCCATCAGCTTTTTCAACCCAATCAATCTCCTCCCCGTTCGGATCCACCAGCTTTATCGGGTTGTTTGCACAATACACATACGGACTCAAAGAGGGATATTTGTCACTCATCGGGTCCACGCTCAGCCAGATGCTCAAATCGCTGCTGTAATACCTTGAACCAAAGTAGGAAAAGCCGGTCTCGGAGTCCTTTTCTTTTGCGGAGAAGGTGAAAGGGGTAGATGATTTTTTAAAATATTGACTTACAACATTTTCTGATAAATCAAAAGACTCTCTCCCACATCTGCAAGATAGAGTTCCTTTGCAGATATTTTTGGGGTAATATGCCATGAGTGTATCAGACTTCATGCGACAAAGTTACGAAAAATTCGAATAGGGCCAATAACAATGAAAAAAAACAAAAAAATAGCTGCATTTTGTCATGATATTTAGTAATACTATTGATTTGGCCAGGAGTGGATAACGCGATTATATAATGATACACTTTGCAAAAAATCTATAGCATTTTGATTTCCCCTGTTTGCAGCCATATAATACCATTTATATGCTTTAGAATGGGATTGCACACACCCTTCTCCTACTGCATAATAATATCCTAATAAATACTGGCTGCTTGCGAGTCCATGTTTAGCAGCCCTTTTACACCAAAAAAAAGCCTTCCTTTTTGACAAAGCAACCCCTTCCCCTATATAATAACAATTAGATAGTTTTTCTTCTGCCATTGGGCACCCCATCTTTGCCGCTTTTTCATAAAGAAATGCCGCCCTAATATGATTGGGTTCGACAGAATCATTTCCATTATACAATTCTTCAGCTTGGACATATATCCAATATGCTTGAGCATCCAACTTGACATTCAAACACAAGACCATCAACACAATAATAGATCTTCTCATAAATAGCATGTTTTTTATTGTCTTAAACACTTCGGCAAATAAGGGGATCCGCCGACTAACATTTTAACAAAAACTGGCGATACTTTTCCTGTTGAAGGATTTTGGTGATACAATTTATACCCAACTCGATACGGACTACCTAATTCTAAACGTATCATGTTTTCGCGATAGACAGCCCTCCATTCTCCTTCGGGCGCTCCATCTATTATTCGATTGTTGCTCACATTCTTATCTGCCATATCAAAAATATGACTGAATTCATGGCCTAAATCCGTCGTCCCATTTTGTTGATATCCTTCTGTGGTGCGAAGCCTTTGACCTTCTGGATTCCAATAAATAGTTGCCGACTTAAAATCACCAGACGTTGCATCAATTGTTTTATTGTCCACCCCACTTTGATTGTTTTTGTCTCCCTGCCTATAAATGGCATTTACAATTAACGCATCTTTTCCCGTGTTGCCTTCAAATCTACTCATTAATTCTCCTCCTTGTTTCGTACCTCGCAATTTATTAAGAGAATTGAGGGCCTTTTCCTCAAATGATCCTTTCTCTGGAGTATATACATCATTTGTCCCTTTATAATATAATAATCCATTATTATAATAATAATTATCCCCCACATATATCTCCTCCCCATTCGGGTCCACCAACTTAATCGGGTTATTTGCACAATACACATACGGACTCATAGAGGGATATTTGTCACTCATCGGATCCACGCTGAGCCAGATGCTCAAATCGGAGTTGTAATACCTTGAACCAAAGTAGGAAAAGCCGGTTTCGGAGTCCTTCTCTTTTGCGGAGAAGGTGAAACGGGCGGCATAATCGGTTGTCCGCTGGTTCACGAAGTCCTCGCCCCAAGGCATATAGTGCAGGTGCTGCACGGCCTTCCCATCAGAGTAGGTTATCCAGGATGAACTGCCCAGGTGGTCGGGGTGGTACCAGTAACAGTCTGACTCGGCCTGTAGGATGTCCTTCCACTCATATAGTCCTTCCATCAAGGAATGCCCTGCGTATTCTTTGTCCGTAAGGCACTGCGCCACAGCCTTGGCATGTTGCACGTTGGTCTTTGTCTTTGCCAGAAACGTGTCCGGTTCCACAATGCTGACCGATATCATTTCCAGTCCGCCACCGCCTATCCTGCTGGCCACGCGCTCGCTCTCCGCATAATAATGCTTGGTATAACCCTTTGAAGTCGCCACCAGATAGGGTGAAGCATACAGGGTGGCATTATACAACTGATAGCGTGAGTTCCAAGTGCCGCTGACATTCTGGGAGGTCAACTCGCCCGTCAGCTTGTAGGTCCTGTCGCCGTTGGCGTCGTACTGATAGACCGACAAAGAGTTGTCGTCCATCACCCCTTGCAGCTGGTTCTGCTCGTCCCAGCAGAGGTGGCGTTTTGAATAATATGGTTGATATTGTTGGCCCATTACGTGGCAAAGATAACAATTTTCGTACATTTCACATTTTCAAAAGAACTGCTGCTTGACTGCATCCTCATCTTCCCTGATACTGCGACAACGATAGAAGTGTTTACAAGCACGCCAGTGCGCAGTTTGAACGGATAGCGTGCCCGGTCGCCCGAAGAGAACAATTTTACTTGGTTTTCCTCAACGTCATACGTTCAGCATAGCCAGTGTACTGGGAATCCTTGTCGTAATAAAGATTGATTTGTTTGCTGGTGCATTTCTCCACTGTCCAATAGGTGTGGTGGAAGAAGAAGTCTCCAGTCGTCTCGTCATAGGACCAGGTGCTTTGCTCATGTGTGCCGTCGCTCCAATTCTCGTCATAGGTGCCATCCGCATTTATAGTAAATGTGATGGTGACACCCTCAAACGGATTTGTCGGGGCGGAACCGTTTACAGGTTCCCACTTGTAGTCTGCATTCCATTTCCCGATGAAAGACTCTCGGGTCACCTCTTTGTCTGAACAGGAGGTCATTGCTGTTACTGCGGCGAATGCCATCGCCAAGATAAATAATACTTTTTTCATTTTTTTAAGTTTTTGATGATGAATGAAATTTGGTTTAACGAATAATTTAATCAGGTTTATTAATGGTGTTGTCTTGAGGTAGAAATGTAATTGGGATGAAAAATGATTCGGTAACAGATAATGTCTGTTCAAGTCTATAAGCCTCATCAAAAAAATAACAATAATATCCTTGATTAAGAATAACTCTCAACGCTTCAATATAGAAATCGTGGTCGGATATGTCAGTTGTTTTTAAACTTATGGATTTATTAAAAGAAAAGATTCTCGCATCTTTCAACAAAATGGTATCAACGCCACAAGTGTTATTAAACCTCATTTCAAAATCTACTATAAACATAACCTTTGTCGTATCAACAACCATATCACTAAAATACATCTGATCTATACAAAACACATATCCAATCCAATCTCTGTCAATAGAACTTGTAGAAAAACAATTACTATCTGTAACAAATGTTTTATGTTGGATTCGTTCTATGTAATAGTTCTGACAATATAAACTTGTTGTGAACAAAAAAAGACAAAGTGTTGTAAAATTTTTTTCAAAAATGGAATAATTCATGATTTCAGTAAATGCGTTTTATTGTTCCGTATAAATCAGTCTGTCCTTCTTTCCTTATTTTGACGTTTTCATAACCGTCAAAATGTTCCTTGAAAGTATCTTCCAAATACTGCATGTTTTGGCTTGAGTATGTTCCAGATATCACTTTGTTAACATTGTACGAAAACACTTCTGGAAGAATATCTCCTTTAGGTGTCAACTGGGGAATTCCTGGACTAAATGTTTGATTCTGAATGTCCGTTGCAAAAAGACGAGCCTGTAGTTCATTATGAATTGTTTGACTTCCTTGATTGTTTAAATCTTGGTAACCATGAAACATTTCATGTGCAAGAAGTCCAACATCTGAATTCTTTCCGTTTAAATATATTGTTCCCCCTGTTTTATTACCATCAGATACATATTCTCCGCCAGCAGGACCTGACGGACATTTTTCGGAAGATACGCTATAGCAAACGCCCTTCTTATTCATGGCATCAATTACAGTTTTACCTTCTCTTGTGCCATATATTTTGTTCATAGTATTCCACTTGTCTTTAGTGCTTTGAGACACGTTGTCGGGACAAGTACCACCTGGGGTATAAATATAGCCATCTATTTCCCATTCTTCCCCATTCGGATCCACCAACTTAATCGGATTGTTCGCACAGTACGTGTAAGGCGACAGTGACGGATATTTGTCACTCATCGGGTCCACGCTGAGCCAGATGCTCAAATCGCTGTTGTAATACCGTGCCCCGAAGTAACTGTACCCTGTCTCTGCATCTTTCTCCTTTGCGGAGAAGGTGAAACGGGCGGCATAATCGGTTGTCCGCTGGTTCACGAAGTCCTCGCCCCAAGGCATATAGTGCAGGTGCTGCACGGCCTTCCCATCAGAGTAGGTTATCCAGGATGAACTGCCCAGGTGGTCGGGGTGGTACCAGTAGCAGTCGCGTTCCTTTTCTCTGATTTCCCTCCATTCATAAAGGAATGCTAGGTGGGATTCCGACACTTTGGCGTGTACGCCTAAGCATTCCTGAACCTGATTGGAAAGCTCCTTTGAACGGTTATAATGGATGACAAACATTTCAGGATTGTCGTTTCGGTCAATGTCCGCCAATCCTCCCCCTCCTATCCGGCTAGCAACCCTCTCGCTCTCCGCATAGTAGTGCTTGGTGTAACCCTTGGGCGTGGATACCAGATAGGGTGAGGTGTAGAGCGTTGGGTTGTCCAACAGGTTGTATGACCTCCAGTGCCCCTGTATGTTCTGCATGGCAATGCCGCCTGTCAGCTTGTAGGTGCGTTCCCCGTTGGCATCATATTGGTAGAAGGATAGTGTGCCATCAGCCCTCTCCCTTAAAAGACAACGTGTCAACCATGTTGAGACATTGCACAGATGCTCATTCGTACCATATCTGTTCATATTGTACATATTTCTTTTGTTTTAAATAAATTTTCAGTAATCTATTTCGAAATGAAACCGATTTGCAATGGAAATCAACACGTTGCCATGTTCTTTTTATATACCAGAATTCTGCCACTAGTTTGTCTTCATCTGGATCATTACGGTATATCATGAGTGAATATGGTTGTTTGTCTATGTATATCGTTTGAAAACTATAATCTTTAGAAAGATATTTAGCGCAAAAAGCACTACTGATAGTATCGCCATTATTGTTGAGCGACAAATGTGAACACTTGTTCCATTGTTCGTCATAGGTGGTCTTTTTTAAGATTGTATCCTGCGTTTGTGCGTGAATAAATCCATTCCAAAATAATAAAAAACAAAATAGTTTTTTTAACATAAATATTTAAATTAGTAACCAAATTTATTTTTTCTATAAATCAACGTTTGGGTATTCGCCTCTTTGCCTGATTCGTCGTTATTACTATGTCCATCGTGCGACATCCTGTTTACCTTATTATTAAGAAAATCCTGATATGTGTTCCAATTGGGAATAATATACGACAAATGACCTAACTCATGGGAAAGCACCATTCCCATATCTGTTGATACATTCTCGAAATTTGCATTCGGATTTAAAGAAATAGAGAGAGCTGAAGGACAGTTGCTATTAGATGGGATAGTTCCCCAACCTTCCTTATTCTTTGAATAATCAATAACAATACGAATATCAACAGAATTACCATCTGCATCTTTCATATTATCCATTTTTTCATATAATTCGGGATTGTATTGCTTTACATTTGATATCGCATTATCGACTATGTGATATTTATAAGATATATCATCATATGACCTTTTGGCATCTTTATATTTCTGACGAGCCTCTTTATATCCTTCAGCCTTTCTGTCACCCTTAAATGCTTCCCAATTTTTTTTAGCTTCTGAATATTGTTTAGATACATATTCATATGCATCTTTGTATACATTAACTATCTCCTCCCCATTCGGATCCACCAGCTTTATCGGGTTGTTTGCACAATACACATACGGACTCATAGAGGGATATTTGTCACTCATCGGATCCACGCTCAGCCAGATGCTCAAATCGGAGTTGTAATACCTTGAGCCAAAGTAGGAAAATCCGGTCTCTTTGTCCTTTTCCTTTGCGGAGAAGGTGAAACGGGCGGCCATACCAAAAGACAAGCACCAACACTCATGTGATGGATGTCCATTGCAGACCGTAGCCGAATAGTATGATATGAGCAAATCGCTTTTCATTGGGCAAATTTACAAATTTTTATTCGAATATGGTTTGTTTAAATGTCCGGGGGGGGCAGGATGCTTGTGAATCATTTCTGAAACAAATCATAATGTGGAATGCAGTATCGCCAATTAAGACATTCCGGTAAGCTCCAAGGTGAATAGTTCTTTTCCTTATAAACATCTTCTCTAACATAAGTACGGACCCCGTCTCCGATAAAACCTACACCAAGTCTTTCAAGCACATAATTATCCATTCTTTTGTAATTCAAAAAACCTGTCACAAATTGAGGAATATGAATAACAAACGCATTGTTCTTTGCGTTCTTTATGTGATACAGTCCTTGGGCAAATGACACTTCAGACGGTTCTTTTGGATATATTTTGATCTTTATAGAAGATGGGAGCGACAATGAATCGTAGGGTATATAAAAGACAGGGGCATTTTGATAGAATTCTCGGTGAAACAAGCCACACGCAGCTTGTATCGAGTCATTTATCGGATTCTTGGCATACTTCAAAAATGAAACTTCTATTGCATAAAAATAATGAGGCATCAACATGTTTGAACTATCTTTCGAGGCTGGTACATCAATGACAACCTTAATAAAGCCCCCCTTTGTAATGGACTCTTCAACATGCATGGTTATATCAGATGTGTTCAAAATGGTATCAGAAGTTAGTAATAGTGCTGTATCCCCGTAGGACATAAAACGACCATAGCTGATGATATTGATCTCATCTGCATAATTCGGACAAATATCGCAAGGTATGTTGATTAATTTGTAGGTTGAATCCGAATAGAACACATATTTTGACCCTATACTAATATACGTTATGCTGTCTTTTTGCGCTGAAGTGGGAAAAGACAACGTTGTGATGAAAACGGAACACAAAAACAAAAGTGACCTATAACTCATGGTTTAGGAAATTGGAATAAATGATTAGAAGAACAGTTATAATGCTTAATAATATATCTTTGTATAGAGGAATCATCATTGATTTTGACTCCATCATTTGTTGGCATACTTTTAGGAGAAAAAACTAGTTGGGATGAAAATGTAATGTATTCTTCATCTGCACTGTTATTGTTCCCTAACTTATTTCCATTCCACCCCCAATAGGTTGTAGATGCCATTGTTCTTTCCTCATAGCTCTGGGTCTTCCATTCATTTCGACGTGTCAAATGAAAAGCTTCATGCCATGCAGATCCATTTTTGGAGTCTTCGATGTCGCCTCGTTCAACATAATTTATACTAATTGTTCCATTGTCTAATAAGGATACATTTCCTTCTGATGTTGATGATTTGCTAAAGGTATATTTTTGCCCCTCCTCATTTCCCATAAAATTTAAACCATTTATACCTTCTTGCAACAACTTATATTCTTTACTTTCTGGTTTATAGAGTTTCTGTCGATCTTGCGCTATTGTTATCAATTTTTGAGCAAATTCCGCATCTTCAGTAGTTTCCCACTCCTCCCCATTCGGATCCACCAACTTAATCGGATTGTTCGCACAGTACGTGTAAGGCGACAGTGACGGATATTTGTCACTCATCGGGTCCACGCTGAGCCAGATGCTCAAATCGCTGTTGTAATACCGTGCCCCGAAGTAACTGTACCCTGTCTCTGCATCTTTCTCCTTTGCGGAGAAGGTGAAACGGGCGGCATAATCGGTTGTCCGCTGGTTCACGAAGTCCTCGCCCCAAGGCATATAGTGCAGGTGCTGCACGGCCTTCCCATCAGAGTAGGTTATCCAGGATGAACTGCCCAGGTGGTCGGGGTGGTACCAGTAGCATTCCTGCTCACCCTCATCCTGTATATACTGCCAGTAAGTGCGAAGTTCTACCAAACGGTTATCCTCCACAAGAGGGTCTGCACCAGCACACATCATAACACCCGTGAGATGGTTGCGGGATCCCTCCAGCTTGGTCTCATAGAATTCAGATCCCCACACTTCCTCCCAGAGCAGCCCATCTTCGCCAACCCAAAAATCTGTCAAAAGGTCTTCCATATTCATTATCGTCCTGGTGATATCCCCCAATCCGCCTCCGCCTATCCGGCTTGCGACCCGCTCACTCTCCGCATAGTAGTGCTTGGTGTAGCCCTTGGGCGTGGCCACCAGATAGGGTAAGGTGTAGAGCGTGGGGTTGTCCAACAGGTTGTATGACCTCCAGTGCCCCTGTATGTTCTGCATGGCAATGCCGCCTGTCAGCTTGTAGGTGCGTTCCCCGTTGGCATCATACTGGTAGAAGCCCGCGTTCTCGCAGTCGGCAAAGGACACCAGCCGGTTCTCCTCGTCCCAGCAGAGGTGGCATTTTGAAAAATAATATGATTGATGTTGTTGATCCATTACGCGACAAAGATAGTAATTTTTCTTGGTGAGAAGTTTATTTGACCAATCTGGCAGGCCTTTAGGTCTGCCAAGCCCGGTAGCAGCGAGACCACCCCACACAATCCTCCGCACGCCTTTAGGTGTGCGACGGGAAAACCGAAAATAGCACATAATATGAACATCTGTCAAAGCCTATACAAAAAAAGGAATGTTTACAGAAATGTTCTAACATTCTTATTCAATGAGGCTCATTAGGGGCAAAGGTTATCCATATGAACATTGGAACAAACACAGATGTCTCGTACAGGTGTAAAGGATGAAAACTTGATTATTCCTGTATTGTGATTGGTAAATCAGGGGGCTCATTATTATAATTCAAACAACCTGTTCGTTTATAAATGAACAACCGTCCATAATAGTAACAACAATATGTTGTAGGAACATTATCCCTTATAGGCACATCTTCCTCTATAAAATATGTAATACTTACTTGTTGTTCTTTTATATGACAATTAAAGTACAGAGGAACTTCATTAAGCCAAATAATTTCTTTGTTTTTGTAATAAGAGATTCCTTTGATTGAGTAATTTGATAAATACACATATGGAGATAAACAATCCCCATTGATAATTTCTATTTTTTTTAATTGTTCCGATTCCATAGAAGAGGCAATGTATAAAAAATTTGTGTTACAAGAACCTCTTTGACAATCCGAATCCATAGCAAGAATTGTGTCTAATAAGGGTTCTAATAGCGACGAGGAATCTATTTGTACAATATAAGTTTTTAAAAGTATTGCAGAATCTTGTTGACAATAAGTTATACTATAATTT
>R23__coassemble_10429_pt1 | contig 2509 bp, 3 predicted proteins | sample R23__metabat2_high_PE_022 | metagenome-assembled genome bin R23
CATCTGCCACAAGGGTTCCAAGCGCTACGGCGGCTACGAGGCGGTGGAAGGGGGACTGGATGGTGCATGAGGTGAATTGGGGATTGGGTGTTGGGAATTGGGAGTTGGAAATTAAATTAAAGATTGGAGACCAAGGACCAAAGTCCAAAGACCAAAGACCAAAAACCAACGACCAAGAACCAACGGCTAATCAGTTGCATTGCGCTCGGATCTGTCGCGGCGCGTCCTTTCGTTCATCTTTTTTTGTACTTTTGCCGTCCAAAATCATTAACAATGAAAAAATATTTTTGGATTTTCGCCGCGCTGCTCCTGCTGTGCTCCTCCTGCTCCCGGAAGATTATCGGGGCAAGACCCCACCGCAAGGACAGAAACTGCGGCTGCGAATACCCCATCACCCCAGCGCCTTCCGATTCACTGCTCACCTACCATAGTCGCTAAATCATGAAAAAAATCCTTTTCATTCTCCTGCCCTTCTGCCTGCTCCTCTCCTGCCAACATAAAAAATCACACATCGTGATTGAGGGGAACATCGCCGGTACATCCAACGACAAAATCACGCTGGCCCTGATCACCAATGAAGGACTGGAACCGCTGGACTCCATGAGGATGAAAAACGGACACTTTCGCTTTGAACTGAAAGCCAACGACAAAAATGCCCGCGAGCGCGCCGCTTCCCCCATGATGTACCAAATCAGCCTCTCCTCTTTCAACACCCTCACCACCATGGCCAAAGGCGGCGACCACATCCTCATCCAAGCCAATGCGAAAAACCTCATTGAGAACTATCGCGTTTCGGGCGGCGAGGAGGCCGTGCTCATGGGCCAACTCGACAGTGCATTGCACTCCTTCATTCAACCTGCCGATTCCCTCTATCATCTCTACAGCAATGACATTTACAACGACTCCCTGAGAGAAGCCGTCGAACAACAATATCTCCAATTGGTAAATCACCACAAACAATATCTGAAACAATTCATCCGGCAACACCCCGACAAGATGGCCTCCTTCGTGGCCTTCTTCCAAAGTTACAACCGCAGACATTTTTTCAACAAACAAGAAGACAAGGAACTATTACGCCAAATCACCCATAACTTAAAAAAAACATATCCTGAAAACCCATACATCCAGAATATGCAATACAGGCTGGAAACGATGGATTTGATGGAAAAGGAAAGGAACCCACAAAATGATACTGATTAACATAGGTGACGAATTGCTCATCGGACAGGTCATCAACACCAATGCTGCCTTCATCGGACAGCAAATGTCAACTGCAGGATTCGAGCTTACGGATGTCATCACCATCGGAGACGATGGCCAAACCATCCGCGAAACAGTGAACTCAGCACTCGCCAAAACGGATGTGGTCATCATAACCGGCGGACTCGGTCCCACCAGGGACGATATCACCAAGAAGATTATTTCCGACATTTTCCAGCGCGAGCTAGTCATGGACGAGCCCACGTTGCAACATGTCACCGAAATCTTCGCCTCCCGAGGCATGGCTTTGACAGAGACCAACCGCCAACAGGCCATGGTACCGCAAGGCTGCACGGTGCTCTCCAACCCGTTAGGCACGGCCCCCGGACTTTGGATAGAACAGGACGGCAAGGTGCTCATCGCGCTGCCCGGCGTGCCCTTCGAGATGGAAAAGCTGATTAGAGACGAGGTCATGCCGCGCCTGCAAGCACACAAAAGAGACCAGCACGCCATCCTGCATCGCGTGCTACAGTGTACCAACATCTCCGAGAGCGGGCTCTCCGACCTGCTGGAAAACTACGAGCAACAATTGCCTTCGGAGCTGAAGCTCGCCTACCTGCCCAAGCCGGGCATCATCCGCCTGCGCCTCACCGCACGCGGAGACAACGCACCCGCATTGCAAACTATGCTGGACGAACATTTCAGCACGCTCAAGCGACTCACCGCCGAGTACGCCTTTACCGATGAGGATATTGAAATTGAAGAAGTCGTAGGCCGATTGCTGACCAAATCCGGCAAGACCTTGGCTACAGCCGAGAGTTGCACCGGAGGGTACGTCGCACACCTCATCACCTCGGTGCCCGGAAGTTCACGCTACTTCCAAGGCTCACTCGTGTCCTACAGTAACGACATCAAGCGCGACTTGCTGAACGTACGAGAGGACAACCTCAAACGCCGCGGTGCCGTGAGCGAACAAGTGGTCAGCGACATGGCCCTGAATGCCATGGGGCTCTTTGATGTGGACTACACCATTGCCACTTCGGGCATCGCCGGCCCTGACGGCGGCACCAAAGAGAAGCCCGTGGGCACTGTCTGGATTGCCGTAGCCACCCCCGTGCGCCTCACCACCCGCGAGTTCCGCTTCGGCAGCCGCACCGGCCGCAAACAGATCATCGAACGCGCCGCCCGCGCCGCCCTGAACATGCTGCGGGTTGAAATTGAAAAAGATATACGCTGAAACAGTTTAGAGTTGAGAGTTTAGAGTTGAGAGAGTAGAGAATTTAAATACCCCTTTCACCCCATTTACCCC